>Ga0206913_1043_pt1 | contig 30658 bp, 18 predicted proteins | sample Alteio_BWOrgHeat_72_FD_152942 | JGI IMG/M metagenome (GOLD analysis project Ga0206913, IMG submission 152942) | Enriched cells from forest soil in Barre Woods Harvard Forest LTER site, Petersham, Massachusetts, United States -... | ecosystem: Environmental > Terrestrial > Soil > Temperate forest >... | reverse complement strand
ATGCAGCCAATGACCAGCATTTTCGATTGTTTTTAACTGGTAATTAGGAAATATCTTTTCAATCTTTGAAATATCGGAATCTGAAACATAATTTGATTTTTCTCCTTTTAAAAATAGAGTGGGAGTGAGGCATTGTTTATTTCCGTTGTTAAAAGTTTCTCCAACTGCTTCAATGTTTTTGCTGATCACATTTAAATTAAAACGCCAGGCAAGTTTATCGTCTTCTTTCCAGTAAAGATTTTTTAATAAAAATTGCTTTGTTCCAAAGTCGCTGATGTGTTTTGAAAGTTGTTCTTCGGCTTCTTTTCTTGTTTTTATAACATCAAAATTCACCGATTTTAATCCTTCAATAATTTTATCATGATGAGGCGGATAATATTTGGGAGCCATGTCGGCAACAATCAGCTTGCTTAGTTTTTCAGGATGATCTAAGGCAAACTGCATGGCAATTTTTCCACCCAAAGAATGACCGATCAGAATTATATCGCTTAAGTTGTTGTCATTTATAAGTTCCAGCAAATCATCACTCATCAGATCGTAATTCCATTCTTCACTGTGAGGAGAATGTCCATGATTTCGTATGTCAACAAGATAGACTTCGAAATTTTCAGCAAACTGTTTTCCTAATGTCTGCCAGTTGTCCGATTGTCCGAATAAGCCATGAAGTATTATCATCGGCTGACCTTGTCCTGATTTTCTGAAAAATAATTTCATCCGTTCAAATTTATAAGAATATATAATGTCAGGTTCTTTGCAGCAGCTATTTTATTAACTTCGCGATTCATTTTAAAATTTTATGATTTCAGTCAGTAATTTATCAGTACAGTTTGGAGGTACAACACTTTTTGATGATGTTTCCTTTTTGGTTAATTCCAATGACAGAATTGGATTAACAGGAAAGAATGGTGCCGGTAAATCTACTATGCTGAAAATTCTTGCAGGAGTGAAGAAGATAGAAGCAGGGCAAGGTGCTGTAGCTATTCAAAAAGGTTGCACGGTTGGTTATTTGCCTCAGGAAATGAAACACAACTTAGGCAAAACAGTATTTGATGAAACTGCTACGGCTTTCGTTGAAGTAAAAGCATTGGAAAACAAAATAGAGCAGATCAATGAACAACTTTCTACACGAACTGATTACGAATCAGAAGAATACATGAATTTGATTACGCAGTTGAATGAATCCAACGAGCGATTTCAAATGATTGGCGGTTATTCAATGGAAGGTGATATTGAACTGATATTGCAAGGTCTTGGATTTGAAAGAAAAGATTTTACCCGTTTAACAGACGAGTTCAGCGGTGGATGGAGAATGCGGATTGAGCTGGCAAAAATATTATTGCAAAAACCAAATGTGTTTTTGTTGGATGAACCAACCAATCACCTTGATATTGAATCCATACAATGGCTGGAGGAATTTTTGAAAACCTATTCGGGCGCCGTGGTTTTGATTTCACACGATAGAACTTTTCTGGATAGCATCACCAAACGAACCATTGAGATATCAATGGGAAAAATTTACGATTACAAAGCCAATTATTCCAAATACGTTGAGTTAAGAAGAGAGCGTAAGGAAAAGCAATTAGCAGAATTTAAAAATCAGGAAAAATACATTGAGCATACTAAAATGCTTATTGATAAGTTTCGTGCCAAGGCGAGTAAAGCCTCTATGGCGCAAAGTTTGATCAAGAAATTAGACAAAATTGAATTGGTGGAAGTGGATGAAGATGATACTGCTTCGCTTCGCTTTCGTATTCCGCCTGCGCCAAGTTCAGGAAAAGTGATAGTGGAAGCGGCCAATCTCAAAAAAGCGTACGATGCTAAAACTATTTTTCAGAATGTTGATTTTATTGTAGAACGTCAGGAACGCATTGCTTTTGTTGGAAAAAATGGGGAAGGAAAATCAACCATGTCGAAAATAATTGCAGGAGAATTGGAACATGAAGGACATTTGAAAATAGGTCATAATGTGAGTGTCGGTTATTTTGCACAAAATGCGGCAGAACTGTTAGATGAAGAAAGAACTGTTTTTCAAACCATTGACGATGCTGCAAAAGGTGATGTGAGAAAAAATGTGAGGGCATTGCTGGGCGCATTTTTATTCAGTGGAGATGCAGTAGATAAAAAAGTAAAAGTGCTTTCTGGTGGAGAAAAATCGCGTTTGGCAATGTGCAGGTTATTGTTGCAACCTCATAACTTGTTGATACTTGATGAGCCAACCAATCACCTTGACATGCGCTCAAAAGAAGTGTTGAAAAAAGCTTTGCTTGATTTTGATGGAACTTTACTGATTGTTTCGCACGACCGTGATTTTTTGCAGGGACTTACCAATAAGGTTTATGAGTTTCGTAATAAAACCATCAAACAACACATTGGTGACTTGAACGAATATTTGAGCAATAGAAAAATTGCATCGCTGAAAGAATTGGAAATAAAGCAAAATGTAAAAAAGGAAATACAAGCTCAAAAGCTGGACAACAATGATTTTGAATTGAAGAAGCAAAAAGAAAAAGAACAAAAACAACTGCAAAATCAAATACAGAAAGCTGAAAAAGAAATTGAACGACTTGAAGCTGAAATAAAAGCCTTTGATGAAAAACTTTTAGATCCTGCACAATATCAAGCCATTGTTAATGATAAAGCTGCTTTTGCCAAATACGAAGAGGTTAAAAAACTCTTAGAAGCAAAAATGAAAAAGTGGGAAGAGTTGCAGACGAAAAATCAATAGCTATATTATTGTTTAATTTGTTGGGATAATAATCACTTCCGCTTATATTTAATTCTACCTTTAACTCTATGGAAACAGCCATCACCAAAATGTTGGGCATTCAATATCCCATTATCATGGCACCCATGTTTTTGGTGTCGAATACAGCTATGGTAATTGCTGCGCTTGAAAGTGGTATTACGGCAGCCATTCCCGCGCTTAATTATCGAACAGATACTGAATTGCGAGCTGCCGTTTCAGAAATAAAAACCAAAACCAACAAATCTTTTGGAATAAATCTAATTGTCAATAAATCTAACTTTAAATACAAAACCCAACTGCAAACTTGTCTTGATCTTAAAGTGAATTTTATCATTACTTCACTTGGTAGTCCGCAAGAAGTGATTGAAAAATGTAAGGCAACCGGAATAAAAGTTTTTTGTGATGTAATTGATTTAAAATATGCTCAAAAAGTGGAAGCTCTTGGTGCTGATGGAGTAATTGCTGTTAACTCCAAAGCCGGAGGGCATGCAGGAAACATGGAAGCAGAAGAATTGATATTGTTATTAAAGAAAAATATTAAAATACCTATCATATCAGCAGGCGGAATTGCAACAGGTCAGCAGCTAAAAAAAGTAATTGATCTGGGAGCGGAGGCTGCGTCTATCGGAACTATTTTTATTGCTTCCAACGAATCGCCAGTATCGAAAGAATATAAAGATGCACTGATACAGTATGGTGCTAAAGATATTGTTAAAACCACAAAACTTTCGGGGTCTGCTCTTACAGTTATTAATACACCTTATGTTCAGTCGCTCGGCACTGAGGCTAATTTTCTGGAACGATTACTCAATAATCACAAGCTTTTAAAAAAATGGGCTAAATTATTAATAGCTTTAAAAGGTATGAAAGCAATTGAAAAAGCTGCTTTCGGTGCTACTTACAAAACTGTTTGGTGTGCAGGTCCTTCCATTGAATACATTCACTCTATTCGTCCAGTGAAAGAAATTATTCAGACTTTGATAAAAGAATACGAGGAAGTTTCTCAATAATTCTTCCGTTAAAAAACTAAGCTGACTCATAAACTTATAGCGTAAAACAATATCTTTGCCCGATGAAATTTCTTGCAAAACTCATTGTCTCGGCTATTGCAGTATTAATTGTTTCTTACCTTTTACCGGGAGTACATGTTGACAGTTTTCTTACAGCGATTGTAGTAGCAGTTGTACTTTCTTTTTTAAATACCGTTATAAAGCCGCTTATGATTATACTAACAATTCCCATAACTATTTTCAGTTTCGGACTTTTTTTACTTGTCATAAATGCTTTTATGATATTGTTGGCAGATAAGCTGATTGATGGTTTTGAAGTAAAAAATTTCTGGTGGGCACTTATCTTCAGCTTTGCCATGGGAATTGTAACTTCCATTCTGGAGAATTTTCAGAAAGTCAATAGCTAAACTTTATTATTTTTTTAGCATTCCGGCTACTTTTTTATCAATAGGAAAAGTAAAATCGCTTTCAGTTATTGTTTGCAGTGGAATCCATCTGAAAGATTGCGCCCCCTCTATTTTACTTTCAAAATCAAATTGAAGAGATGTTGTTTTGAATTTTGGTTTGTCAATTAATTTGACCAAATAATAAATGCTGATTACCTGATTGTCCTTATTAAAAGCGGATGGTTGAAAAAAATCAGTAGTATAAAAATGTTTTACAACTTCAATTGATTGTCCCAGTTCTTCTATAAACTCACGTTTTAAGCAATCAATCGTTCCTTCTCCGAATTCCAATCCTCCGCCAGGAAACTTAGTAATTTCCTTTCCATGTATTATTTCATCTGATGCAAGTACAAAGCCCGATTCGTTGATTAATATTCCGTAAACCCGAATGTTGAAGTTTTTCATCATGCAATTATTTTCAGATTACAATTATAACACATAGTTTTGTATTGTAATGGCTCGAATAATGGCAATTGATTACGGAAGCAAGAGAGTGGGTATAGCAGTTACGGATGCTATGCAGATAATTGCAACCGGACTTACAACAGTTCATTCAAAAGATATAGTTGATTTTTTGAAAAAGTATTTTTCAGAAGAAAAAGTAGAATGTGTGGTAATTGGTGAACCAAAAACGATGAGTAACAAAGCATCTGAATCAACAAAATATATTGAACCTTTTGTGAACAGATTGAAAAAACTTTTTCCTGACATTGCAATTGAACGGATGGATGAACGTTTTACTTCAAAAATGGCATTTCAGACAATGATTGACAGCGGACTGAAGAAAAAAGACAGAAGAAATAAAGAGTTGGTTGATGAAATAAGCGCCACCATTATTCTTCAGTCGTATATGCAAATGAAACAAAACAAAGCAATTCAATAAAAATGGTTTTACCGATTGTAGCCTATGGCGATCCTATGCTTCGAAAAGTAGCTGCCGATATAAACAAAGACTATCCTAAATTAAATGAATTGATTTACGATATGTTTCATACCATGTATCATGCTAAAGGTGTTGGTTTGGCAGCTCCGCAAGTGGGGAAATCAATTCGTTTATTTTTGGTTGATTCCTCTCCTTTTGCCGAAGATGTGAAAGGAGAAGAACAGGAACAACTTAAAAACTTCAAGAAGATTTTTATCAACGCCAGGATAATTGAAGAAGATGGTGAAGAATGGAAATTTAATGAAGGATGCCTCAGTATTCCTAAAATTCGGGAAGATGTGATGAGAAAGTCCGAAATAAGAATACAATACTTTGATGAAAAATTTGATTTTTTTGATGAACAATACAAAGGTCTTGCTGCCCGTATCATTCAGCATGAATACGATCACATTGAAGGGAAATTATTTACTGACAGAATAACTCCTTTCAGAAAAAGATTGCTGAATAAAAAACTGCTGGATATATTAAAAGGCAATATTGATGTGGATTATAAAATGAAGTTTTCTAACAAAAAATAAAAATACAATCACATGAAAAAAATTGTCCACTTATCAGCTTTTATTTTTGTTTTGGTTTTTTTAGCTTGCAATTCAACTCAGTCGAAGCATGAGTTAAGCAAAGAAGATTATTTTAGCAAAATTGATTCGATTGAAAAAAAAATACGCCAGATGCAGATAATAGATAACGCGACTGGAACTAATGCCATTGCAGCTTATACAAATTATGCTCAACAATTTCCAAATGATTCGATAACTCCCGATTATTTGTTTAAAGCCGGTGAAATTGCCAGCAGCGTTAGACAAGGTCAACGAGCAATTGATATTTATAATTCCATCTATGAGAAATATCCTTCTTACAAAAAAGTTCATTATTGCTTGTTCCTTCAGGCATTTATTTACGAAACACAATTGAATAATATTGAAAAAGCCAGAGTGCTTTACAATAAGGTAATTGAAAAATATCCCAATGAATCTATTGCACACGATGCCAAAGCCTGCATTCAGAATCTCGGTAAAAGCGATGAAGAATTAATTAAAGAATTTGAAGCAAGAAATAAAAAATCGAGCTAAATCTATTTCTCCGCTTTGAAAAACTCAGTAGCATTTATATTCTTTTTATTTATAATCATTGAAACTTTTGCTTCATCCGATTCTCTTAAGTTTTTTTCTCCATCTCAGGATTTCAACAAAAAAAGATTCAATACAATCATTGCAACCGAAGGAACATTATACGCTGGTTCAATGATCGGTTTAAATTCGCTTTGGTATAAAGATTATCCGCGTTCTGCTTTTCATTTTTTTAATGATGATAACGAATGGCTTCAAATGGATAAAGCAGGGCACATGACTACATCTTACTATGTAGGAAGAATAGGTATTGGATTAATGAAGTGGAGCGGGGTAGAACGTAAAAAAGCCATCTGGTATGGTGGCTTGCTTGGCTTGCTGTTCCAAACCAATATTGAAATATTGGATGGTTTATCATCACAATGGGGTTTTTCGATTGGCGATGAAACAGCAAATACATTAGGTGCTGCATTGCTAATAGGACAAGAACTTGCATGGGATGAACAAAGAATAGTTTTAAAATATTCCTATAGCCAAAGTCAATATGCTCAATATCGCCCCGAAGAATTAGGAACAAATTTATCGCAAACCTGGTTAAAAGATTACAACGGGCAAACCTATTGGGCTTCGGTAAATATTGGTTCTTTTCTGAATAAGGGAAGTCGTTTCCCGAAATGGTTAAACATTGCCTTTGGTTATGGTGCCGATGGAATGACAGGGGCTTCGTCTAATCCTGCGTTTAATAGTAAAGGAATAGCGATTCCTTCTTTTGAAAGATACCGCCAGTTTTATCTATCGCTCGATGCCGATTTGTCGAAAATAAAAACCAGATCAAAATTTCTAAAAGGATTTTTCACCGCTTTTGGCTTTATTAAAATTCCTGCACCCACATTGGAATTTGATAAAAAAGGGATCAGTTTCAACGCTCTTTATTTTTAGCATTATCACCATTACAATCTATAAAAACAAAAAATAATTGGAAGATTACCCTGATTTTTAAATTGGAATTGTAAAAAAATGTTATTTTTGGCAGTCTTTATTATTTTAAAAAACATTGTATAAAACACTTAATTGAAATGACAGCAAAGTTTTTAAAGCTAAGAGATTACGTTCTGTTGCTTTCTGTTGTGTCAATATTCTCGTTTGGTTGTGGTACCAGTGAGAAAAACGACAAAGAAAGTGCTGCTGAACCTCTCGATAGTACTGCAAGCAATATATTGAATGTTAACGGTCAGATATTCAGTATCCCTTCACCCATACAAACTGCTATGATGATAAAACAAAGCGGTGCTAATTACAATAAGGAAATGCTTAATTCGGCACAAAATTCTTCAACATATTCTACCAGCTTTAAAAAGGCGCTTAACCTCGGTGTGTATGGTGCTGATTTAGGTTACGTTACTATTTATGAACAAACACAAGATGCTATATCTTATTTAAATTCAGTAAAGAAAATAGCTGATGATTTGGGTGTTTCCGGTGCATTTACTCCTGAAACAGTTAATCGCTTTCAGAAAAACTTAGGCAACAAAGATTCTTTGTTGGCTTTAGTTTCTGTTGGTTACAGAGCAAGTGATGCTTATTTGAAGAACAACGACAGAAGTGAAGTAAGTGGCTTGATTTTAACCGGAGGATGGATTGAAAGTTTAAATTTTGCAGTTAGTGTGCTTAAAATAAAAGACAATGAAGAGGTGAAAAGAAGAATTGCAGAACAAAAATCATCTCTCAATAGTTTGATTAAACTTTTAAACGCAAATTATAGCCAACCTGAGTATGCTCAGCTTGTGGATGCTTTACAAGATCTTTCTAAAGTATTCGATGGAATAGAATTCAAATATTCTTACGAAAAGCCGACAGTTGATCTTGATAAAAAACTAACTATTATTAATAGTAAAACAGAAGTGAAAATTTCTGCAGAACAAGTTCAGGCAATATCTGAAAAAGCAAAATCAATCAGAAACCAAATAGTGGGATAACCAATGAAAAAAGTATTTAAAGTTTTTATCGTAGCATTTAGTCTTTTTACTGCCGGAAATATATCGGCACAGTGTGATACTATTGCAAATTTATGCGCTAAACATTTGGAAGCTAAGTTCATCTCTGACGGACAACAATACCGTGCGCTTCTTTTAAGTACTGATGAAACAGCAGAGTTTCATTCCACCTTCTATGGCGGAAGTACGTACAGAATTGCTGCTTGCAGTGGATTAACAGATGGTAACCTTGTGTTTTCAATTTTTGATGAACAACGAAACATGATATTCACTAACAGTGAATATAAAAATGCACCGTACTGGGATTTTAAAGTTACTTCAACTCTTGATTGTATTATTGAGGCTAAGCTGGATGCGAGAAATCAAGGTTCCGGTTGTGCCGTAATACTTATCGGATTCAAGCAATAATTAATTTTTAATATGAAGGCCCCAAGAGCATTTTACAGAGTTTGTAATGTGCTCTTTTTAGTCTTTAGAATTATATGAGTGAACGGATATTAAAAGCGTTAATGCAGCTTTTTGCCATTGTGGCTAAAGTTGATGCCTTTACTAACAACGGGCGTGAAATAGTTCAATCGTTTCTAAAGCAGCAGCTTAACCAGGAAATGGTTGAGCAATACCTCAAGTTGTTTGATGAATTTTTAGAGTCTCACCATCAGGTTGCAAAGAAAAAAGACGGTACTCAAAAACGGACTTCGGTAAACTCTGTAAAGGTTCTTAAAATATGTACACAAATCAACAGCGAACTTACACAGCCGCAAAAAGTTGTTGTACTTCTCCGTTTACTTGAATTTATTAATGCAAGCTCAGCAATAGCCGATCAGGAACTGGAATTTGTTACTACGGTTGCCGAAACTTTTAATATTGAAAAAGACGAATTCCAGAAGTGTATGGAGTTTGTTCAAGGCAAAGAGGCAGAAGTTCCCAATTCTCCGCAAACATTGGTCATTGATAGTGATACCAATAATAAATACGATCAGGCCAAACACATATTTTCAGAAGGAATAAGCGGGCAGGTGAGAATACTCTCCATAGAGAGTGTTAATATGTATGTGCTCAGGTATTTTGGCGATAGTGAGTTGTTGTTGAATGGCCAGGTAATGGCTACGGATAAGATTTACGTTCTCAATCCTGGTTCTTCCATCCGAAGTTCGAAAGTAAAACCGGTTTATTACAGCGATATAGTAAGTACTTTCCTGAGCGATACTTCAAAAGCCAAGATCAATTTTACTGTTCACAATCTTGAATACAAATTTAAAGGAGGGAAGTTAGGTTTGCGTGGAATCAATTTTATGGAAGATTCCGGAAAGCTCATTGGCATTATGGGTGGAAGTGGTGCCGGTAAATCCACCTTGCTTCATGTTTTGAACGGAAGCGAAATTCCAAGTGCAGGTGAGGTACTTATCAATGGAATTAACATTCATACTGAAAAGAATAAAATAGAAGGTGTTATCGGTCACGTTTCGCAAGATGATTTGCTGATTGAAGAGTTGACAGTTTTCCAGAATCTTTTTTACAATGCCAAGCTTTGTTTTGGTAATTTAAAAGATCATGAAATCACCAAAATGGTGATTGAGCTTCTTGCCAGTCTTGGTTTGCAGGAAACAAAAGACCTGAAGGTTGGAAGTCCTTTGGAGAAAACCATCAGTGGCGGACAAAGAAAGCGATTGAACATTGGTTTGGAGTTAATTCGTGAACCAGCAGTATTGTTTGTTGACGAACCTACTTCAGGGCTTTCTTCGCGCGATTCTGAAAATATTATGGACCTTCTCAAAGAACTTTCTTTGAAAGGCAAGTTAGTGTTTGTGGTTATCCACCAGCCTTCGTCCGACATTTTCAAAATGTTTGACAAGTTGATGATTCTTGATGTTGGCGGATATCCTATTTATTATGGTAATCCTGTTGACTCGGTCATTTATTTTAAAACACTTATCAATCACGTAAAGAGTAACGAAAGCGAATGTATTGAATGCGGTAATGTAAATCCCGAACAGGTATTTAATATAATTGAATCGAAGGTATTGGATGAGTATGGCAACCTGACTTACAATAGGAAGGTTTCTCCTGCTGAGTGGAGTCAATATTACAGAGAAAAGCTTGAAAGAAAGGTTGAACCTGCACTGGAACATACCGAAATTCCAGAAAGCAGTTTCAAGATTCCAAATAAATTCAACCAGTTTAAAGTATTTATAACAAGAGATGTATTGTCGAAATTAACCAACAAACAATACTTATCCATTAACTTGATTGAAGCGCCTTTGCTCGCTTTCATTTTAGCATATCTTGTCAGATTCTACAATACAGATATATCTAATAAGATTGGTTATATCTTCCGTGAGAACGAAAATATGCCTGCTTATCTTTTTATGAGCGTTGTTGTAGCATTGTTTATCGGGTTGACAGTGAGTGCTGAAGAAATTATACGCGACAGGAAAATTCAAAAACGGGAATCATTCCTTAATTTAAGCAAGGCAAGTTATCTGTATTCAAAAATAGCCATCATGTTTGTGCTTTCGGCAATTCAAACCTTTTTGTTTGTTATTGTTGGTAACATGATACTTGATATTAAAGGTATGATGCCTGATTACTGGCTTGTTCTGTTCACCACTTCGTGCTTTGCCAATATGCTCGGATTAAATATTTCAGCAAGCTTTAATTCAGCCGTTACCATTTACATTCTTATTCCGTTCCTGCTTATTCCGCAGCTTTTGTTGAGCGGTGTAATTGTGAAGTTTAATAAACTCAATCCAACCATTACTTCCGAAAGCGTTGTTCCTGTGACGGGAGAAGTAATGACATCTCGTTGGGCATTTGAAGCATTGGCTGTTAATCAATTTAAGTCAAATAAATACATGAAGGTTTTTTATCATGATGAAAAAGTAAAGAGCGTTGCCGATTATAAGAAAAACTATTGGATACCCAAGCTGAAAGCCAAGGTTGATTATTGCGAAAATAATTACAAAAATCCTGCTAATGAAGCAGAAATAAACGATGATTTATTGCTGATAACAAGCGAGATAAACAAGGAATTAAATTTTATGAAGGACATTAAAGTTGATTTGCCTATTGATCTTACTGCGAAAACTTTGACTCCGGCAACGATTGATATTATAAAAGATTATTTGTCAAAGCTGAATACTTATTATGTAAAGAGATACAACAATGCAAGTGATGAAGCCGACAAGCTGGTTGCTGCACGAAATACAACGCCTGAAGACAAAGAAGCTTTTATAAAAGAGAAGAATGAGTATGAAAATGAAAGCTTGTCCGATCTTGTTACCAATCACAATGAACTTAATAGGATTATTGAAAAAGATGGTCAACTAATTCAACAGGCCGATCCTGTTTACCTCGATCCTGTAAATTCAAACAACGGAAGAGCGCATTTCTATGCTCCACGTAAAAAGCTTTTAGGCAGGTATTACGATACCTATTGGTTTAATCTTTCCGTAATATGGGTAATGTCTCTGATACTTGCCATTACACTTTATTATGATGTACTTAAAAAGATCATCAATTTCCTTGAAGAGCTTGGCAGCCGATTTTCTGCTAATAAGTCAGCTTAAAGCAAACCTCTGATTTCATCTGCTTAAAAACAGTATTTATTCTACCCTTAACGCCTCAATCGGGTCAAGTCTTGAAGCTTTAATAGCGGGGTAAATTCCTGAAATAAGCCCAACGGCTATGCAAAGAATAATACCTGAAATGATCCACATCCATGGAATAATAAAACCGATACCGAGGGCAAGCGAAATGAGATTTCCTATTATAATGCCCAGTGTTATGCCCAGTAAACCACCAAGCTGGCAAATAACAATAGACTCGATGAGGAATTGAGTTTTAATGGTCTGCTGTGTTGCACCAATGGCTTTGCGTGTACCTATTTCGCGGGTTCGCTCCGAAACTGAAACCAGCATAATGTTCATTAAACCAATTGCAGCACCAAACAAAGTAATGATTCCGATGGCAGTTGCCCCGATGGTTACTTTTTTAAGATTATCAATTAAAATATTGGCTAAGCTGTCGCTTTTGCTGATCTCAAAATTGTCATCCTCACTTAGTGGAACATTCCTTATTCTTCTGAATGTACCTTCAGCTTCGCTGATTGCCATTTCCAACTGCTCGTTGTGGTTGGTGAGCACGCTTATGGTAAACGACATGTCAGACCTTGAAAAGTATTGCCTTGCATTATTCAGTGGAATAATGCATATTTTATCACCCCCAAAGCTCATGCTGGCACCTTTCGATTTAAGAACACCTATTACAGTGTATTTTCCTCCACCAATGGATATGGTTTGATCCAAAGGATTTTCTTTTGCAGTGAAAAGTGTTGAAACAATGTCTTTACCTATCAGTACAGCATGCGAGTTATTTTCAATATCCATGGCTGAAAAGTTTCTTCCGCTCTCCAGCTCAAAGCCCGAAGCAGCCAGGTAATTTTCGTCAGCTCCAAAAACCTGGGCATTCGGGTTACTTTTATTCGATTTGTATTTCACCGTTCCCGTCATCGTTGCCATGGTTGATATGGAAGTGACAGCTGGAAATTTGTAATCTTTAGCAAACGTTGTAGCCTCTGTATAAGTAATGGGCCTGAACTTTTTCGGTCCTTTACCTCTTTTACCGATTCGTATGGTCATTTCGCGGTTACGAATAGTAAACGTATTTGCTCCCATAGTAGTAAAATTACTGTTGATGGAAGATTTGATGGCATCAATAGCGGTGAGAATTCCCACCAATGCCGTTAATCCAATAGCTATAATAAGAATGGTGAGTATGGTGCGCAGTAACTGGCTTCTGATAGCTGCGAGTGATATTTTAATATTTTCGAGCAGTAGCCAGTTCATAGTATTGCAAAGCTAATAAACTATTGAACGATACAAACTGCCTGATTCTATTGGGTAAGTTTTATTTTATGGATTGCACTTTTTCAGGAACTCCAATAGTTGACTGTCTTCAAACTTTGGTTTGGCTATTTCCTTGTACTCATTGTAAAGCTTTGAAGCAGAAGGGCAATCATCCTTCACTTTATTACAAATAACCAGGTGATAAATTGTCGCATCATTTTTCGGATTGATACCATACGATTTATTCAGATAAGTCATTGCAATATCAATGTCGCTGATATTTTGCGCTTTATTAAAATAATTCACCAAATAAAGATTGCCGTAATCTCCCAAAATAAAACTGTTCGATGGATCTAACTTCAATCCCAAGTCAAAGTATTTTTTTGCATTGTCAAAATCGCTGTAAGCTGCATATATTGCTCCAAACCCCCAATAAGCATTTGAGTTCAACGAATCAAGCATCCATGCCTGGTTAAATTTTTTCATGGCACTTTCGCTGTTGTCATCACGCAAGTATTTAAAACCCAGATCAACAAACTCAATAGAAAGTTCCTTGTCGGTCTTATTCTCTTTTTTATATTTTTCTAAGTTTTTTTTATCTGCTTTTATCTCGGCATCCGTTCTCACTTCGTGACCATACATAGGTTTTAAGTTTTTATCCTTTGCAGCCTTTGCTGTAAATTCTTTATAAGATAAATCTTGCGAAAAGATCAGATTTGATAATATAGCAAAGCTGACAAGCAGTAATATTTTTTTCATGTTATTGTTTTTATAATTATTTTCAACATTACGAATTTTTTCTCGTTCGTAAGTTAATTTCTTCGTATTTTTTTAGACTAAAGGATACGTTTGTGATATATTTTCAGAAAACTTAATATGTAATTAAAGAAGTATGATAAAAGTTTATTTACAATATTTCTGTATCATAATATTTGCACTTTCAAACTTCATTGAAGCTGCTTTTTGAAAATCGTTACAAGCATCTTTACCAAGGTTCAGATCCAATTTACAAATTCCTCTATTCATATATAGGGCTGCATTCTTGGGTGAAATAGTTATTGCCTTTGTAAAATCTTCAACAGCACCTTTGTTATCTTTTAAATTATGTTTCATAACGCCACGATTTAAATACGCATCCATAAAGGATGGATTAAACTCAATAGATTTTGTAAAGTCAGTAATAGCTCCTACATAGTCGTGCATATCATCTTTTGCTTCTGCACGGGCAAAATAGGCATATCCAATATTGGGGTCTTTTTCAATTACATCAGAAAAAAGTGTGTACCCATTTTTCCATACTTTATTTCTGTTCCACGTTACGATTGAAAAAATAAGTACGACAGATACCAGAATATATTGAAAATATGATTTTAAGTTATATTTCATATCGATCTTGTTTTCGTTGATGAGAGAATAAAAGCTTCCTACCATATAAAATAATCCAATGTATGGAATATAGGTATAGCGTTCTGCAATCAATGCTCTCCCAAAAGGAAGAATTTGTAAAACGAGAGAAATTGTTATAATAAAAAACAACGATCCAAAAATCAATTCCTTTTTAAGAGCAGATTTACTTTTAATAATTAATAATACGAAGGACAAAATAAATACAGGACTTATATAGTAAATAATCGGAAGTAAGTTGTCAGCTTTAATGGGGTAGCCATACATGGCGGATAAACTGATTGGGGAAAATAGTTTAAATAAATAAATGACAACAGCATAGTTTGCAATAAAAAGACGATCGAATAAGGAGTAATGAGGGGCTAAATCAATTGCACCCGAACTGCTTTGTGAGTCAAGTGCTATAAAGCCCAATATAATTGAAAGTATAAAAAATGGTATTTTTTCAAAAAACATCTTTTTATTAAAAGGTTTATTTAAATAATAATCAAATAATATTAATAAAATGGGTAAGATAACTGCTGCTGATTTTGATAGAAGAGAACAAATGAAAAGCAATAAAGAGAAAATATAATATTTCTGCTGTCCTTGTTTTAAATATAAAATGTAACAGATAAGAGTGCTCAAAAAGTAGAAAGAATACAATACATCTTTTGTTTCAGATATCCATGCCACTGATTCCACATGCATCGGATGAATTGCAAATAGGGTAGAGGTTATTATAGACGTTTCAAAACGTCCACTTAGTAAAAGAACCAGTTGAAAAACCAAGATAATGTTTAGCAGATGGAAAAAAAGATTAAAAAAGTGGAAAGCTTTAGGATTTAATCCGAACAGTTTATATTCAACAGTATAACACAACATTGTTAATGGATGATAATTGCCAATTTGGTAATTGCTAAAAATATTTTTTATTCCTTGCCATGAAAAATCTTTAACCTGGGGATTATTAATAATGTAGGTATTATCATCCCAATTGGTCAAAAAATCATTTTTAATAGAGTTGGAGAAAGCAATTACTGCAATAAATAGAATTGCAGCTATAATCCATTTTGAATTTTTCTTTTTTGAAAAATTCCCTTTTTCTACTATTGATGTAGTTGATTTTAAATTTTTTATACTCATATTACATAAGCAATCAAAAGTACGGGGATTCTTTAAATAACGTCTAAATATTATTTAAAATAGTGTATTGATGTATGCTTTTACCCTTTGCTATTGAGTCGATTTCGTATTAAATAGTTAAATATTTATGAATTTTTTTTAAAAACTAAGCAAGTTTAAGTTTTTTATATATCTTCGCCCCCGTTATAATTTTTAAGAAAATAAAATCAATGTTGAAATTGTCTATTACAAAAATATCAAAGAAGTCTCTTCCAGTGATGTTTTGCCTTGTTTCAATAGGTACAACTATATATGCTCAAGACCAAGTGCAAACACAACCGCAAGGGCAAGATGAAGATAAAAAGATTCATTATGGAGCAAAAATAGGAGGTAACCTAAGCAAGTTTACACCTCAGGAACTAAAAGCGGGTAATGTATTGGGTGGATCAATAGGAGGATTTGTAAACTATAAAGTAATGGATTACTTGACTGTACAATTAGAAGTTTTGTACATGCAACAAGGTGGAAAGCAATACAGTACAACTAACAAAGATTCACTTTTTTCATCAGTCATAAAAGGTGAAAATTCAATGAGCAGAATAACACTTCACAATTTTGAATTTCCTCTTTTGTTTAAAGGTACGTATCCGGTTTCAGGCGCCATTCATCCATACGTAATTCTTGGTCCGGCATTGGGTATAAATTTCGGAGCCACAAGTTACACAACAACCATAATGCAGTTTAATAATGGGGAAAGCTCTACCTACTCTCAAAGAGGACCTGCAGGCTCATATAATTATAATACATTTCAGTGGGGTGCTTACGGTGGAGTTGGTGCAGAGATGAAAGTAAGTTCATACATATTAAGCGTTGATTTTCGATATCGTTTGGGTATAAGTTCTGTAGAAGCTAATTACGATATAGATTCTTATGTACGTGGTATTGGAAATACAAGAACAAATACTTTTTCTATTACAGCAGGTTTAGGATTTTAATAAACAATAAATAAAATCAATAATAACAAATAATAAACAAAAATGAAAAAAACAACTTTACGATTATTGGGTGCGGGTTTTGCATTAGGCACTCTGTTTGTTGTGTCTTGCAAAAAAGACAAATTAACAAAACAAGAACAAGTTCTTGATCTGGAATCAAGTTTGGCTCAACAACAGGCTAGGACAAACGACTCTCTTCTACATGTTGGCGGAGTTATTCGTTATTCTGTACTGGTATACTCTGCTAACAATTCTGCCGGTAAAAAAGAACACACATCAGGTTTACAAGGTGCAAGTGTTGCAATGGAACAAAATGGTCAAATAATTACACTTACTACAGATGCTAATGGACAAGTCGTTTTTCCAAATGCTCGTATAGGTAACGTAGTTGTTACTGTTTCTATGGCTGGTTATACTACTTTAAATTATCACACCAGCTTAGATCCGGGTGCGATAAACTTTCCTACTACAACTAACGGAACTACCGATCTTTCTAACATAGTAAGAGACGTAAGTACTCATGCTCCTATATTTGCTCTTACTGGTGCAGCTAATATGGCTACTATAAAAGGTAACGCTACTATTGATTTAGATCTTACTAACGTTTCAAGAGAGGTTGTACCTGCCGGAACTGTTGTTTCTGCTGAAATAAACGTTACAAATACTTTCAAAAACCTGTATTTTAACGATCAAACAACTACTACCAATAATAGTGCTGGTATCATAATGCAAGGTAGTTACGAATCTGCCATAAGTACTGCTACAACTGATGCGAGTGGTAATTATACGCTTAATGTTCCTGCTTCAGTAGATGGATTACCTATCATTGTTTACTTTCAGGACGTGATAGCAACACAAACATTGGTTTTCAGAGGTTATGCTGAAGAAAACCTTCAACCTACTACTTGGGCATCAGTAAGAACTGTTAGAACAAGTTTCTCTCAAAACTTCTCTAATAGTAATACTTATTCATCCATTCCTGCTTACAGACCTGTAACTGCAAAGGTATCTGCACCTCCTGCACAAGGTAGCGGAGCAGCTGTTAATCTTGTATTTGCTGCACAGAGTGCTATTGGTGCAACAGGTTCCTTAAATGTTATTCAAACAGGAACATTAACTCCAGGTGCATATTCTGTAACAGTTAATGGTGGTGGCTATAATAGTCATTTCACAACTCCACAGCCTTCGGTTCCTGCTTCATTAACTATATTAGTTGATAATTTTGGTAATGCATCATTATCAGTTGGTACTTATGGTTATGGTTACACTAGCCAACCTTCATTTGTTGTTAATTATGCTGGTCCTAATGCAGTTACACTTACTTTCTCTCCATACAATCTTTGGAGTAGTAGTGTTGCAGGTTTTGGAACCGGTTCAACTACTTTTAACAATGGAAATTACGGTAGTACAATTACTTCCGGTGGTTCGGGTTATGTTGTTGCTCCAACTGTTCGCTGGATTCCACAAGGTAATAATGTCGGCACTACAAATACGGCCTTTACTATAAATGGTGTTGTTGTTGATATTACAATTCCTGGCTTTGGTAATTTAACTTCTCTTCCAAATGTTGTATTTGAACCACAACAATCTTTGAATGCTATATTGGGAGCGGTTACTGTAAATAATGATGGAAGTATACCAAATAATGCTGCAACTGTTTTATTTGGTGGCGCAGGATACAGCACAATTCCTGGTTCTACACCTCCTACTATAACATTTGTTTCTTTAATTCCTGGTTTTTCACCAACAAGTCCGATTGTTGATGCACAAATCAATGGAAATGGAGTATTTACTGGTTATACAGAAAGTTGGGGAGGGTCAGGATGGCCTACTCAAACCAATGCTAATACACCTACTTCATTCGTTGGCTTCACAATTGGTGGTAATGCTTCAGGAGCAAGTTTAAGCTTTAGCGTGTTACCAGGTAACGTATATGAAAGAGACGTATATTATGGTACAGGCTATCATGAAAGAGGCGTTCAATAAAATATATAGATTTCAATTAACAAAAAAGGATGGAAAAATTTTCCATCCTTTTTTGTTTTTACTAAAAGTTATTTCAAAAATATTCTTGATGTTAATCTTCAGATGATAAGAATATGATCTTAAATAAAAATAAATTTCATTTTTCGATATTCCTTACATTATGAATATATGAGAATTCTAAAAATATTATAAATTCGTGGCTTAAACATTTATATAAAAATTATGAAAAACTTTTACTCTAAAATTTCTTTATGTGCTTTGGCATTATTATGTGCTTCTTATAATAACAGAGGATTTGCTCAAGCTGCTCCTCCTAACGGTTCTTGTGGCACTGTAATTAATATGGATGGTATAAATAAATATATTAATATAACCACTCCTAGTAATATTCCAATTAACAATTCTAATTATACAATGGAAGCTTGGTTTTATGCCAATGCCATGACGAATAATGATGGAAGTCAAAACGGAATAATTGGCTGGGGTAACTATGGTGGTACCAATCAAGTTAATGCTCTCCGGCTGGATGGTAGTGGAGGAATTTATAATTACTGGTGGGGAAATGATCTTTACGCCAGTACAGGGAATATTTCAGGAGTATGGCATCACGTTGCTGCTACCTTTGACGGAACTACCCGCAAACTTTATTTAGACGGAAATTTAATAAGCAGTGATAATCCTGGAGGTCATTCAGTTCCAAATGCGGCTAATTTTGCTATCGGACTCACTGCTCCGTTTCTTAATGAATATTTTAATGGTAAACTTGATGAGGTTCGGATATGGAATGTTGCTCGTACACAGTCACAAATACAAGCATCAATGAATGTCCATCTGATCGGTAATGAAAGTGGATTGGTAGCATATTGGAAAATGGATGAAGGTTCAGGAACAACTGCTAGCAGCGTGACGGGTGGCAATGCAGGAACATTGACAAATATGGATAATTCAAGTTGGAGGTTGAGTGATGGAGGATACGCTTGTGGTTATTTGACAACACTTCCACCAGATAATTCCTGTGAAACAGTTTTAGACTTTAATCCAAATAATAGCCAGTATGTAAGTGTAACTTCAGGCGTTTACTTCAATGGGGCGTTTACTATTGAAGCTTGGGTGTTTCCTCGTTCAGTTCTTAACTGGTCGAGAATAATTGATTTCGGGAATTGCGCTGGATGTGATAATGTTTTGCTCTCTTCTACTTACGGTACGAGCGGGGCTCCAGGTCTTTATGTGGAAGGTTACCAGTTTCAAGCTACTACTGCTTTGCAGCTCAATAAATGGAATCACGTTGCAGCAACCTGGAGTGGGGGAGTGGGAACTATTTATGTAAATGGAGCATTTGCCGGTTCAGCTTCTATGCCCACTCCTCCACAAAATGTAACAAGGGCATTAAATTACATTGGCAAAAGCAATTGGGGGGATCCGTATTTAGATGGAATGCTCGATGAAATAAGTATTTGGAATGTTGCACTTTCCCAAAACCAGATACAGGCAAATATGAATACTGAACTTAATGGTAATGAAAGTGGTCTAGTTGCCTATTGGAATATGAATGAAGGTATTGGTAATTATATATTTGATAAAACTTCCAATAATGCTACAGGAACTATTCAAAATATGAACCCTATTACCAACTGGAAGTTGCCAAACTATAGCAATCCGTGCTCTCATACACCTCCAAACAATTCCTGTGCAACAGCATTGTCGTTTGACGGAGCAAATAAATTTGTTACTTCCCCTGCTCCTTTGCAAGCTACCAGTGGAACCTGGGAAGCCTGGGTAGAAAGAGACAGTTGGACTCCTGGTAACGATGACAGATTGTTTGGAAACGGAATAAATTATACGTCATCAAACTCAATGTATTTTTCTTTACATCCTTCTGTTGGACTTCATTTCCGTTATGGTGGAAGTCCTGATGGTGGTAATATATATGCTTCAAGTTTGGTCACGCAGTCTTTATTGCCTGGTTCGTGGCATCATTTAGCAGCTACCTGGTATAATAATGGATCAACTACAACAATTAATATATACATTGATGGAAATTTGGCAGGCTCAAATTCTTCATCACTTGTTATTGCGAACGCTGCCGCTACATTTATTGCAGGCGATCCGGTTAATCCAAAATTTGGTCCTGGAAAACTGGATGAAGTTCGCATTTGGAATGTGGCAAGAACGCAAGCCCAGATCCGATCTTCTATGAATACTCAACTGAACGGGAATGAAACAGGTCTTGTTGCTTATTACAACATGAACGATGGAGTAAACAGTCCTTATGCTTTGGATAAAACTGCCAATGGTTACAAAGGAATTTTAAGAAATATGAATACGGCAACAGATTGGGTATCTCCTTCAGGTGGTGTATCGGGGAGTAAATTTTATAGTACAACGGCAACTATTCCGGGAGGAACTAATATGTTAATAGGTGGAGTATCCCGTTCAACATCTGGTACTTACTATGCAATAGGAACTTCTTCCGGTGGATGTGATAGTTTGCAGGAAACAATTCTTAAAATAATAAATACTTATAGTATATCTGCTTCTCCGCAAGCTTTTTGTGCAGCAATTGGAACATCAACATTAACTTTAAGTGGTTCACAAACCGGATTAGATTATTATTTCAGAAATGATGTCAATGATACAGTATTTAAAGGCCCCATTGCTGGTTCTGGATCTTCTTTAACAATCGGTACAAGTACTTTAACCGCAACTACAGTATTCAATGTAAATGCCTCGGCTCCTTCAACAGGTTTAAGTTTTGACGGAGTAAACGACTATGCAGATGCTGGAACAGTATTGACAACCACAACAAATAACGTTGCTCTTGAAGCATGGTTTAAATGGTCTGGTACAAGCAGCGGATCAAATCAATATATTGTATTGAATGGAACTACCTGCTGCAGTGGTTATGCTATCTACCTGACTTCGGGTGGAGCAATCAATGGTTTGTTAGGTGGAGTGGTATCAATTCCAGCAAACGTAACTGCTATTGCTGGTCAATGGACTCATGTGGCTTTTGCAAGAGGTGCAACTCAGTGGGGTTTATATGTAAATGGTATTTTGAGAGCCACCACCAATTCGTCTCCTAATACTCCATCCGGTAATTTTGTTATTGGAGCCAATAATTCATCTGGTGAGTTTTTTAATGGTGTTATAGATGAAGTAAGAGTATGGACAATTAACAGAACTGCAACGGATATCAAATACAATATGTATAACTGCTTCAGTGGCACTGAAACAGGATTAAGAGCAACTTATAAATTTGAAGATGGAACAAATAGTGCTTATGCTAAAGATGGCAGTCAGTATGCTTCTTATCTCACTTTAAGAAATATGAATACTGCAACGGCTTGGGTAAGTGGTGCTGATGTTTGCTCTGCTACTTCTTATGAAGTTGCACAGCCAGTTTCGGTTTATATCAATCCAACTCCTCCAACAGTAACTGTTAATGCAGCTCAAGTGACAATCTGTTCAGGTTCATCCGCCAGCTTGGTTGCTTCAGGAGCAAACTCTTATGTATGGCAGCCGGGAAATTTGATTGGCACAAGTATTTCCGTCAGTCCTGCATCTCTTCAAACCTATACTGTTACAGGTACCAATGCTTGTGGAACAGATGTAAAATCAGAAGGCGTAAATGTTATACCTTCTCCTACAGCCGTAATAATCGGAAATACTGTATTTTGTAGCGGAGCCAGTATTGCAGCTTCCGGTGGAGTAAGTTATTTGTGGTCTACCGGTTCTACTGTACAAACCATTGTGCCGGTTGTAAGTGGAATAATAACATTAACTGCAACTGCAGCTAACGGATGTACAAATATTCAAACAGCCAATCTGACTGTCAATCAAACTCCGATAGCAGCCATTGGAGGTAACGTAGCACTATGCGGAGTTGATACAACTTCTTTAGTTGCTTACGGTGGAACAATTTATAATTGGTCAACAGGAGCAAATACCCAGGTTGCACATGTTACTACAGGAGTTATTACTGTAACTGTTACAACAGCCAGTGGTTGCCAAAGTTCCACATCAACAAGCGTGACTAAAAATGCTTTGCCCGATATATTATTCACTTTACCATCCAATTTGCAAACACTTTGTTCCAATCTGAGTTCAGTTTCTCTTACAGGAGGTTTGCCGGTTGGGGGTACTTATAGTGGTGTTGGTGTAAGTGGCGGGTTATTTTTTAATCCGTCAGTAGCAGGTATTGGCAATGATGTAGTTACTTATTCTGTAAATAATAATATTTGCACAAATACAGCAACAGCAACAATAGTTGTTCAATCATGTTCTTCAACCGGAATAGAATATTTTTCGTTTGAAAAAAATGTTGTTGTTTATCCTAATCCTGCAAATGAAAATCTAACTATACAGTCACTTGTTCCGGCTACAACTAACGTAGTTCTTAAGATGATTGACACGCGTGGCAACGAAGTATATGCTGAAACATATACTCAACAGCAAGGAGCAAATACTAAAACCATTGATTTGACTAAATTATCAAAAGGTATTTATTTGTTGCAACTCAAAACCGACTTGGGTATTGCAAATAAAAAGATTGTAGTAGAATAATCAATTTTCTTACTTGTTTTTATGTCCTTTCTTAACCTTAAGAAAGGACATAAAAATATCTTTTCGTTAAAATTATAATATCTTTTTTTATCTATTGAAATAAGTTCTATATTCGCGACTTAATTAAAAAAAAATGAAAAAAATTACAAAAATTATTGCTGCTTTAGTTTCGGTTTTGAGTTTACACACAAGTGCTCAAAATCCGGTTTTGTTGAAAGACATTGATACTGATCCTGCCGGATCGAATACACAGCCGAACAATGGTGTAGCCGTGGGCTCTGTTTATTATTTTCAGGGAAATTCGTACCCAAGTGGAAAGGAGTTATGGAAAACCGATGGTACTACTGCCGGTACTGTATTGGTAAAAGATATTTATCCGGGCGCAAGTAGTTCTAACCCATCCACTTTTGCTGTAGTTAATACGACAATCTTTTTTGTGGCAGATGATGGAGTTCATGGCAACGAATTATGGAAAACAGATGGTACAAGCGCAGGAACTGTTTTGGTAACAGACCCTTATACCGGTGGTGAAAATCATTCTTCTCAACCTCAATCTTTTAACGTTGTTGGTTCTTATTTATACTATCTGGCATACGATGGTGATAATACAGAAGATGAGATAATGTATAAAGTAGATGCAAGCGGCAATGTTTCTGTTGCGGTTGATCCGAATAATGGGTTTCAATCATATAATATAGGGGTATTAGGAACTAATTTGTTTTTTGAGTCTTATTCAAATACTTATAATGCTTATGCATTATGGAAAACCGATGGAACTATTGCCGGTACTACAGTTGTAAGTCCAATCGGAAATTATTATTATTGGTTCCCTAATAGTCCTTTTGTAACAGCAGGAAGCAGTATTTATTTTGACGCATATTATTCTACTGATAATGGCGCTTCCACTCAATATGAGTTATGGAAAAGTGATGGAACAAATGCAGGAACAAAACTAGTGAATGATATTGGCGGAAGCGGTTATAGCAGCAATCCTCAACAACTTACAGCAGTTGGCTCTTCACTTTTTTTTACTGTTGATGATGGAGTGCATGGTAATGAGCTTTGGGTAAGTGATGGTACCAGTGTTGGAACCAAATTGGTTAATGATATATGGAATGGGGGAAATGGTTCTTCTCCAAACTATTTGGTTTCAATGGGGTCTAATGTTTATTTTAATGCGTATGATGGCATTAACGGAGCTGAACTATGGAAAAGTGATGGAACGAGTGCAGGTACCAAAATAATTAATAATGTTTCAAACAATTCAAGTCCTCAATATTTAACTGTTGCTGGTTCAACAATTTATCTTAATATGTATGATAATACAGCGGGCTACGAACTTTATAAGACAGATGGTACTACTGCCGGTACTGTATTGGTAAAAGATATTCAACCTGGTGGTGGGTGGTCATACCCGAACTACTTTGGTGCTGCAGGCTCAAATGTTTATTTCCAGGCGAATGATGGCGTAACAGGACCTGACTTATGGACCAGCAATGGAACTGCCGGTGGAACTTATGAATTGCAATTGGGTAAAAATTTTACTGCTGATGCTAACCCCAGTAACCTTACCAAGGTTGGAAATAATTTCTTCTTCGATGCTAACAGTTCTGCCTTAGGAGATGAATTGTACATGAGTGATGGAACAATTGGAGGGACACAACTGGTGAGTGACCTTTACTCTGGTTCAGGCAGTTCTAGTCCTCAGTCATTTTGTGCTCTTGGCTCAACTCTTTATTTTGAGGCTTACACTCCTGCAAGTAATAATGCTTTATTTAAAAGCGATGGTACAAGTGCAGGTACTGTATTGGTATCCAATGCAGGATATAATCCGCAACAGCTATATGCTGCCGGTTCTACAGTTTATTTCGCAGCACAGGATTACTGTTGTTTTTCTGCTGGTAATGAATTATGGAAAAGTGATGGAACTTCGGCAGGTACTTCAATGGTAAAGGATATTTGGTCAGGCGGAAACAGTTCTAATCCAGGTAATTTTGCTACTATTGGCAATACTGTTTTCTTTATTGCCAATGATGGTACTCATGGAACTGAACTTTGGAAAACAGATGGAACTTCTGCAGGTACCGTATTGGTAAAAGATATACAAATTGGAGGTGGAGGTTCTAATCCGAATTATTTAACAGCCATTGGTTCTACTTTGTTCTTTTTTGCTAACGATGGTGTTAAAGGTCAGGAGCTATGGACCAGTGATGGTACTGCAGCTGGAACAAATATAGTTGCAGATATTTATGTAGCTGGTAGTACAAATCCTACAGGAGTTGCTGTATTAGGTTCCAATATCTACTTTAATGCATATACTCCGCAATATCAAGATGGATTATGGACAAGTGATGGAACATTTGCCGGCACTAAATTAGTAAGTAATGTGTATTCGTATGGAGGTCAATATGGGGGTGAGATTACTACTGCGGGATCACAGGTTTTTTTTAGAGATATTAATCAAAATACGGGCTATTGGTCTTTATACAAGAGTGATGGAACATCTGCAGGCACAATTCCAGTGAGTCCTAATAGAGATTGTAGTTATCCTCAGAATTTAAAAGCAGTAGGGTCTTTAATTGTCTGTAATGCTCAGGCAACGGGCAATGCTCCTGGTATTCCAAATGCCGGTAATGAATTATGGATAAGTGATGGAACACAGGGAGGTACTTTTTTAGCTGCAGATATTTGGCCTGGTAGTAATAGCTCTTCTCCTTACAATATACTTAATATGAATAATCAATATGTTGCTTTTGTTGCCAACGATGGTTTTAAAGGTAATGAAACATGGAGGTATACTACACCTGCTGTTATTAATGCATCTTCTTTAGGAAATGTGTTGTGCGCAGGTTCAAACTACAATGTTACTTATACCGTAACGCAAGGTTTGCTAAACTCCGGCAACCAGTTTGAAGTTCAATTGTCTGATGGATTGGGAAGCTTTACTTCACCAACTACCATTGGTTCAATAACTAGCACTTCAACAACAGGTTCTATTCCTGCAACCATGCCTAATAATTTATCGGGTTTAGGTTACTGGGTAAGAGTAGCTTCAACCAATCAGGCAAGTATTCCAACTACCCAGGGGCAGGCTTATGTGGTGTCTGCGCCTCCTGTTGTATTATCAGGCGATGCGGCATTTTGTCCGGGCAGTTCAACTACGTTAACTGCAAATGCAAGTACAAACATTACTTACTTATGGTCAACCGGTGCAACCACAAGCAGTATATCTGTTAACACTGCCGGTTCTTTATCGGTAACTGCAACAGATAATTATGGTTGTTCAACAACTAAAGGGCTTACAATTACCCAGGATGTTGCTCCAACAGTTAGTATAACTGGTAGCACAAGTTATTGCATAGGAGGAAGTACAACCATTATGGCTTCTGGTGCAACAAGCTATAGCTGGTATCCGACAACAGGCATAAGTAATCCGTTCTCTAATAATGTTACGTTTAATGGATCAAGCACTATAACTTATACGCTAACTGCAACAGGCGCAGCATGTAGTACAATTACTCCTGTAAATATAATTGTTAGTAATTGCAGTGGTGGTTTGGGAATAAAGGAATTAACCGATGGAAGCGTTTCTATATATCCTAACCCTGCAAGCGAAAGCGTTAATCTGCAAATGAACCTGAACAATTCAGCAATGGCAACTATTAAGCTAATTAATGTACAGGGCATGTTGATATACGAAGAAAGCACTACTTTGCCACAGGGTACTTATCTTAAGTCAATAGACCTGAGTAAGGAAGCAAAAGGTGTTTATTGGTTACAGGTTATAACCGATAAAGGTACATCAACCAATAAAATAGTATTGCAATAAAAATTTATTAGTAAGCCTCTCCTGCAAAGGGAGGGGCTTTTAAGATTGAATAAATTAACTATACATAAAACCAAGTCTCTCATCATGAAAAAAATTACAAAAGTTATTGCATCCATAATGTTAATGGCAGCATTTAGCGTTAATGCTCAAAATCCTGTTTTGTTAAAAGATGTAAACTCAATACCTAGCGCAGGTGGTTCCAATCCATCAGCCGGAGTTGAAATAAATGGGATTTATTATTTTTCCGGCTATTCGGCAAACGGAGGTCAAGAATTATGGAAGACTGATGGAACCAGTGCCGGTACTGTTTTTGTAAAAGATATTTATCCTGGCAATAATTCTTCAAATCCATCCAACTTTATTGCTTTGGGTTCCACACTTTATTTTACAGCTAATAACCCAACATATGGAACGGAGATTTGGAAAAGTGATGGCACTGCTGCGGGCACTACTGTAATTGATATATATTCAGGTGGTGGTAGTTCCTCTCCCTCATATCTTACGATAATGGGTAATGCCTTGTATTTTCAGGCATATAATTCCATTAATTATGAACAAGATTTATGTAAGGTAGATGCCAACGGAACCTTTTCTATAATTAACAATCCAAGTAATGCATATTATCCTGAGTATCTCGCGGTAATGGGAAATACGCTTTATTTTAGTTTGTATAATTATAATAATGGATATTCCTTATATAAGAGTGATGGTACTGCAGCTGGTACTAGTATGGTACGTGCCTTTAATTTTAGTGGCAATTTACAACAACTTACTGCTGTTGGTTCAACCTTGTTTTTTATTCCTTATGATCCAAATACAGGTAGAGAATTGTGGAAAAGTGATGGTACTGCTACTGGCACTGTTTTGGTGGATGATATAACACCTGGGGGAGGCAGCAACACCATTGACAGGTTGACTGCTGTTGGTTCAACTTTATTTTTCCGTGCCTACGATCCTTCGTATGGAACAGGCCTTGAATTATGGAAAAGCGATGGTACTTTGGCAGGAACAGGCATTGTAAAAGACATTTATCCTTTTGGTAACTCAGGCGACCCAAATAATCTTGTTGCATTGAGTTCTACCTTGTATTTTAGTGCTAATGATGGTGTAAATGGATACGAATTATGGAAAAGCGATGGTACTACTGCCGGTACAGTAATGGTAGATAATATTTATCCTGCTTCAGGTGCTAATCCTTCTAATATTATTTTATCAGGTTCAACACTTTATTTTAATGCTACCAGTGCTGCTAGTGGAAATGAGCTTTGGAAAAGTGATGGTACCAGTGCAGGTACTACTCTTGTAAAAGACATTGTTGCCGGAGCTGGCAGCAGTAATCCAGGTACTATTGTTCGCTCAGGTACCTCATCTGCATACTTTGTTGCTAACAATGGTGTTACAGGAAACGAATTGTGGCACACTGACGGAACTACTGCGGGAACTGCTTTGGTTAATCAGATAGATGCAGGAATAACAGGAAATGGCAATGTAAGTAACTTAGTTAAAGTTGGAAATAATTTCTTTTTTTCAGGTAGTGATGGTATCAATGGTCGGGAACTGTGGATGAGTGATGGTACTGCCGGAGGCTCGGTATTGGTAAAAGACATTAATTCAGGTGCTGCAAGTTCTAATCCGTCTAACATGGTAGCTATTGGTTCAACGCTTTATTTTTCTGCAACCACACCAGCTAATGGATTGGAATTATGGAAAAGTGACGGAACGACTGCAGGTACAGTTCTGGTAAGTGATATTTATCCCGGTAGTAGTTCTAATCCAAATAATTTGGTAGCCATCGGATCAACGCTTTATTTTGCTGCAACTAATGCGGCTGCAGGTCAGGAGTTATGGAAGAGTGATGGAACCAGTGCAGGTACAGTTCTGGTAAGTGATATTTATCCTGGTAATAGTTCTAATCCATCTAATATAGTTGTTAATGGTTCTATATTGTTTTTCAGTGCTACTACTGCGGCTGCAGGTCAGGAGTTATGGAAGAGTGATGGAACCAGTGCAGGTACAGTTTTGGTGAATGATATTTATTCAGGAGTCAATCCTTCTAGTCCGACTAATCTGGTTGTTAATGGTTCGACATTGTTTTTCAGTGCTACTACTGCGGCTGCAGGTCAGGAGTTATGGAAGAGTGATGGAACCAGTGCAGGTACTGTTATGGTAAAAGATATTAATTCAGGAGTCTTCGGTTCTACTCCCTTTAATATGTTTGTTAATGGTTCGACATTGTTTTTCAATGCTACTAATGCGGCTGCAGGTCAGGAGTTATGGAAGAGTGATGGAACCAGTGCAGGTACAGTTTTGGTGAATGATATTTATCCAGGAACCACGGGTTCTAATCCTTATTATTTCGCGGTTGTAGGTTCCACATTGTATTTTACAGCTGCTAGTCCTGCTTATGGAGCGGAACTTTGGAAAAGTGATGGCACCAGTGCCGGAACTGTTATGGTAAAAGATATTTATCCGGGAGGTAATAATTCTAACCCATACAGTCTAACTTCATTTGGTTCTTTGGTGTTGTTTAGTGCAAATGACGGTACAGATGGAACCGAACTTTGGGTGAGTGATGGAACGACTGCCGGCACCTATATGGTAAAAGATATTAATGCTGGTTCTTCTTCCAATCCTGCCAATATGCTGAACGTGAACAATCAATACATGGCATTTACTGCGAATGATAATTGGACAGGTAATGAGTTGTGGAAATATACTTCACCTGTTGTAATCACTACCAATACAGTCAGTAGTGTTTATTGCGGAGGCGCTGCTATAAACATGGGATATACTGTTATTCAAGGCAATGTTAAATCAGGCAACAATTTTAATATGCAACTTTCGGACGGGTTGGGTAGTTTCAATTCTCCCACTGTCATAGGAACCTTATCAGGTACTTCAGCTTCAGGAACTGTTTCCGGTACAATACCAACTGTGTCCGGCTTAGGTTATAAAGTGAGAGTAGTTTCAACCAATGATTCATCTTTCAAAGCTACGGTCAGTTACCCTATAGTTATAGATTACCCGGTTGTTTCAGTAAGCGGTAATTTGGATTATTGCCCGGGAAGTTCAACTAACTTAGTTGCAAGCGGAGGTGTTTCTTATTTATGGTCAAATGCATCATCAATTTCTATTGTTACCATAAATACTGCCGGTCCGTTGACAGTAACAGCAACAGACGGATATGGTTGCACCAACAGCAAAACACTTAATATTGTACAGGATGTTGCTCCCACTGTTAGCATAAGCGGTAGCACAAGTTATTGCACAGGAGGAAGTACAACCATTATAGCTTCAGGAGCAACAACATATAGCTGGTATCCTACAACCGGTATAAGTAATCCATTTTCCAATGATGTTACATTTAATGGTTCCAGCTCTGCCACTTATACTTTAACAGCAACAGGTGCAGCATGTAGCACAACCACTGCTGTTAGCTTGTTTGTTAGCAATGCCTGCGGTTTAGGCATAAATGAAATAACCACAGGCGGTATTTCTGTATATCCTAATCCAACCAACGAAAGCGTTAATTTGCAAATGGACCTGAGCAATTCAGGAATGACTACCATTAAAGTAATTAACGTGCAAGGTATGTTGGTGTATCAGGAAAGTACTACCTTGCCTCAAGGTACTTATCGTAAGTCAATAGACCTGAGCAAAGAAGCAAAAGGCATCTATTGGCTGCAAGTAATATCCGATAAAGGTTCTTTTGCTAAAAAGATTGTAT
>Ga0206913_1042_pt1 | contig 31366 bp, 37 predicted proteins | sample Alteio_BWOrgHeat_72_FD_152942 | JGI IMG/M metagenome (GOLD analysis project Ga0206913, IMG submission 152942) | Enriched cells from forest soil in Barre Woods Harvard Forest LTER site, Petersham, Massachusetts, United States -... | ecosystem: Environmental > Terrestrial > Soil > Temperate forest >... | reverse complement strand
GATCATACGGACTCCAGTTCTTCCCGGAATAAGGTGCGCTGAATGCATAAAATAACCTTTTACACCTATCAGATTCAGAAAGCAATACATGGGCGTGGGTACATTAACCTGCTCCAAAAATTTCAAACAGGAAGCGATCGACCTCAAAATGATATATTCGAATGAATAATCACCATCTGTATATATTTGCTTCTTCCCATTAGACGGCCCCAGGATATTAGCATTCACTGTTTCCAGAATACCGGTACGGTATACCTGAAGATAAGCATCGCAAATGGACTTCCCCGGCAGCTGTGTAAAATTCAGAACACCTTCTAAATTTACCCGACGGTCAGAACTTCCTCCACCCAGTGGGAATGGGGATTTATTTTTAATATCATCGACCGATAAATTGATATGCTGGTTGTCAAACGCAGAAACCGGAAGAAAATGTAAAATAATCTTTGCAGTTTCAGGAATGTCAACAAATGTTTCTCCGGCAACGATCCTCGCCAGTCTGTCGTTTATAAAGGCCTTCATTCGCTGAACCAGGGATTCCGATAACAGGAAAGCATTTCTTAATTCATGTACATCCAAAATATATTTCCCGCTGTTGGACCGGCTATAAAATCTGTCAACCCTTTGATATGTTACCTGATGCGGAGAATTAAAACTCCTGGGAACCCGAATGATCATAATATTTTTTCCATTTTGAACAGGAATTCCCTTGATCTTAAGATTAACTATCCTAGGGACAATTGAATCCCGAAGCATGTTCTCTATTTTTAGTTTTAATTCATCCATATTTTCCTCGATCCCTTCCATTGATTGCGGAATCCCCTTCTCCTCCCCTTCCGCCACTCCGAAAAGAATGTCACCACCGGATGCATTGGCAAAAGAGCTGATATCATAAAGAAATTCTTTTTTTTCTTCGTCCTTTTTTAAACTAATACCGGCTTTATACTCAATTGTTTTACTTTCGGGCACTTTGTTTGAAATCAACATCGCAATATCGTCCGCATTTATATCCTCTATTGGTTTTTGTATCACGTGATGTGTTTTTAGATTATTCCTGATCCGAAAAGAAATAAATATTTTTATTTTGCTTCTACAAAATCTATATCCGCGATAGCCGCCAATGCTTTAAATTCTAATCTGCTAATTTTTTTTGGCATCCGGGTATTGATTTTTTTTCCGAAAATAGATATAATATCATCAGGCCTCAAAATGGGAGGGTCGGACAGATTTATAAAAACTGGCCTTGTAATAATAAAAACACCCCACCTCCTGGATTTCGCCCGATACTGATCATCCCAAAGTTTAATTCTTCGCTCTCCCACCATTCGTTGCTTTTCCCCGGAGGAAATTAAAAATCTTTCAATTTCTGTTTCCGTGTCGTAATTGCCTGCTGTTTCTATAAAAGAGTGAGGAAGATTGTCTTCCACCATACAATTCGATGGCAGAGGTATTCCGCGATGTGAATACCAGGATTTGGCCTCGGAGTGGGTTTCTTTTCTTTCTATGACTTCAAGAATGGCAATAATCCGGTAATGTTCAAAAGATTCGAGCCAATTACCTTTGACCGTTATGTATATGACCAGATCGTTGGGAACCAGTTGCGGCGCAAATTTGTCCTGCCTGCACAAGGCGGTGATGGAAGGAAACGGGTTTTCAAAATCAGGTTCCCGCCTGCAGGAGGCATCAATAAAGGGTGGATAACCAAAGGTCTCCATCGCATTTCGTCCTATCCTGGTTTCACATAACGGATGGAAAGAGTTTAACCGGATGGTCCTGATATATTTTTTGCTATAAGTTTCCATTAATGATAAACCGGCTTAGTTTTCGTTTATCAATGCCACCTCCATTTTGCGCAATATCCCCTATTCTATTTAGTGATGTAATTAATTTGTTTTTCAATAACACATTGCCAATGATATCATTGAAGGTATTTTTAACCTTGGAATACCGAAAAAAACACTGGATATTTCCCGACGCTTTATCGCCGGCCATCTGAATTTTCCTTTCAAAGTAGAAAGGAACTGTTTCACCAACCAGTCTCCTGTAATCATTAACCGGCATATTTCTGTAATTAATTTTTGTGTGTGCCTGACTAAGCGCAAATGGCGATATATCTACTATCGAAAGGCCAATCTCGATACAACAGTCCAAAAATTCCTGTTTATTACTTAGTCTTCTATCCAGAATATCTCCCAGGTCACTGCGGTAAAAGAACTGGGAATTATTGGTCCGGGGATTATAAATATATTTTTTTTCATTGCCCCAGAGCGGCGCTTCGGCAATGAGGAGGTATTTAACTTGGGCCATTTTTGCGATGTTTGCCATCCAAAGTTTTTTAATCTCTTCAAATGCTGACTTCAGATATGTATTATCCTTTTCGAAACTCTTTTCGAGGCTTTTGTCCTTATAAAACCGGTGCAGACATACCTCATTCTCTGTGTATTCAAGCATTAGTATTATCCATTCCGTTTAATGACGTGATATTTTCGGTCGTCTGGTGAATAGGTATATAAAATTTCATCAATCGGCTGATCCAGGTTATTTAAACGAATATAGCAGACCTGAAAGGCAGTCCCGGGGATAAGAGGATTATTCGTCTGTGATTGTTGCAGATAGCCAACCTCCTTTAAATTTTCCTTTGGCAAAAAGGTTTCATCAATCGGGTCGTATGTTGCCTTGATCAACACTCTGAAATGCGTATTACCGGTCCTTTTGTTAACTAACTCTATCATCTTGATATGTGTCCTTTTCAAATCCACAATCTCATACCGGTAAGAATCCGGATCTGCATGAATATGGCTTTGAAACCAATCAAAAATAGCCTGGAACTTTTCGAGATATACCTGTTCGCTGATTTCTATCATACTGCATTGTTTAATTCACTTTCTCCCGTTGATCTTCGTTTACCAATGTATCCAGGTCCCTACTTCTATTTTGCCATTGAAAAACAAACTATGACTTCCTGACAATTTCGCATTTAATTTTTTAGAAATGCTGGAATGTCACATTTTTTTCAAATGTGAATTGCTCATTTCCGAAAATTGTGTTTAGGATGGCGGCATTACGTAATGGCCCCATCCCCAGGTCCGCGGAATTAAAGCCATGGGATTGAAGATCGGCATTCTGGACAAAGACTGAGTCGTTTGCATCCACCGAATAGTTTTTGTTAGCATCATAATTTCCGTCTTCTTTCCATTGGATAAGCGCTCTTACCGGGTTCAGGAACTCCGGGATAACGTTCTTATACCCGGTCGCGAAGATGGCCATATCAGCTGGATATTCGCAAAACTGTTCCTTTGTGAGATGATAGAAAAGCAGATTAATCTTCGACTGGTTTTCGACCCGGATCTGATCGAATTCAGTGTTGGTTTGAATATTAACTTTCAACCGCGAATCATGCAATGCATTCAGATAAAGACGCTGGTAGATGGCATCGATTAGTTCTTTGTTAACACCCTTATAAAGGCGGTTTTGAGCTGACTGCAGTTTTTGTTTTATTGTGTCGGGAAGATTATAAAAATAGTCGATATAGTCAGGCGAGGTCAGTTCAAAAGCAAATTTACTGCCATCCATCGGGAAGATGTATTCGGCCCTCGTAAACCAGGAAATGGATTCAATAACGGATGAACTATTGGACGTATGTTGCAGCAAATCATAAAATATTTCGGCGGCGGATTGACCCGACCCAACTATTAAAATATGCTTCTGTCCAGAAAGCATTTCTTTTTTGAAGAGATAATTTGAAGAATGAAATACAAGGTCGTGATCGCAATCTGCGACGCATTCCGGCATAGACGGAACTGTCCCCACGCCGATCACAATTTTTTTCCCGTGGAACAGATAGCTGTGACCATCAGCACCGCGGAAATATAGATCGTAACAATCTTTTTGCGAATTGAAGTGAATCGCTTCACAGGTAAAACCGAAATGCAGGTTAGGCAGTTGCGATATTACCCATTGACAATACTCATTATATTCAAAACGCGTGATGAAGTTATTCTCCTGGATCCCGAAGCGAAAAAACCGGCCCTTTGTCTTGAGGAAATTCATATAAGTGAATCGGCTGGTCGGGTCGGCCGGTGTAACCAGGTCCGCGAAGAACGGCACCTGGAGCCGGGTTTCGGGCATAAGCAGCCCGGGATGCCAGTTGAAAGACGCGTTGCGGTCGAAGAATTTTGTATTAAGATTTGGAAAATTTTTAGCAAGGGCTGCCAGACCCAGATTGAAGGGCCCGATTCCAATGCCGACGAGGTCATGGATCATTTGCTTGTTCATATGCTTTGGTTGTTATTTCCTTTTTTGAACGTTCGATTTTGTCAGGTCAATCATTAAAGATGTAGCCAGAGTGATAATGGAAGTCTGAAAAATCAGGAAAAGGGATCCGATGAATCCGGATTGCTGGTAACTTATGAATGGCAGCAACCAGCAAATTAGAATCCACTGGATGATATAGATCCGGGTGATGTGACGGCTGGCATAATTGAAAAGTCTGAAGAGTGCATTGGCTTTCACGTGGAGGGTAATCCAATACCAAAATGAAAGCGCCATAAAGACAAAGCCAACATGTATTATGGTGTCGATTGGTATGGTCCGGTAAAAAGAGGTGAAACTGTCTTCGCGGAGAAAATATTTTAGAATGGCTGCGAACAGCATAAAAACCAAGCCTATGAGCCAGAAGCTGTCAAATCCCAGCCAGGGTTTTTGATTTTGATCCGCAGGCGGATATAAGTCTGTATTTTGATCTGAATTTGTATTAGGAATCTTCTGAATCATTTTGCCGAGGCAAAGTCCCAGTAAAGGATACACCAACCAGGGAAGCAGCGGAAAGAAGACAACCGGCGGCTTACCTCCAATTATCCTTAGGCCATAATTGGCGAATCCATTATCCGAAGCCGCATCCCACAACCACGGGCTTGCAAAGCAGATGGCGACAGCCATCCAGGCCGCGACCCTGTCATAGTCCCTGAACCCGACGACGATTCCCATCACTAAAATCGCAATGGCTGCAAAATGCAAGATATCGCCAACTGCGAAAAGCTGAATGTACCCATGTATACCCGGGCCTACCTGCAATTGCTCCAGCAAAGGCGCCGGTAGCCAGCCAAAGAAATGCGGGATCACGAACTTGAAAATATTTAAGCCATAAGCAAAAACCATTAGAAGGGTCGCTTTTTTTACAGCGGCTTCCGGCGTTTTATTTTTCGATAAGGCAAACGAAATCCCCATGATGGTCATAAAAATCTGTGCACCATGCCATTCGGCCACAAAGGCGAGGAAGTTGCCTAGTAGTGTTTGCCGGACACTTAGTTTTGAAAATATCATGACGGTATGGATCGGTGCGATCATGAGCACCGTGAAGCCACGCGCAAGGTCCAGGGAGTGTATGCGTTTCATATAATTTTATATATTTGGATTCTTCAAAAGCTCCTCACGGGTGCAGACCCAAAGGTTTGCCCGCTTATAGGACATGGTGATGGGCTTCAACAACTGAAAGCCCGCACGTTCAACCAGTCGATTCGCTTTAATATTTTCTTCGTCCGGTTCACCGAACATTCGTCTTGACTCCGGAAATGAAAAATAAAAGTCCAGGAAAGTTCGCATACACACCAGCGATAGTCCGCTGACCGGTTTAACGAGCGGGGCCATATGCATGTGTATGCCCGCATCGTGATCCTCCGCGAGTACATGATCACTGAGTTCATCAAATGCTACCAGGTAAACATCCATCTGGCAGACGGGCTTTCCATTGTGCAAGCCGATGAAGGAATGACTGCCCGGATTTTGTTGAATCGACCGGTACGTGTTTTCCACCAGCGTCCGGCTCCCATGGAGCCGCCAGAATTGTTTTGAGTAATCTTTATTCACCCATTCATAAATCATTTTTAAATCCGTCAACAAATCCAAAGCACGAAAAGAAATATTCCCGATTTCATAAAAATTCCGACTATATAATATTTGACTTTCGCCGCCGCTCGTTGTCGGCTTGCATTGTAACGTTCGATTCATGACCGCAAGCTAGCTGGACATATAGCGGGTCATTTAATGAAAACCAAAATCAGATTTATGAAAAAAAGAATCGTTCCGCCGCCACCCTTAGAGATTCTGATACAGGGCAGCGACCGGTTGGACATTGTGAAAGACATTCCGGAGACCTTATTAAAACAACATTATCTCAAAGGCAGTGAACGCTTTTTGGTCTCCCATGATATCGGTGACATGATGTTCCAGCATATTGTCGGCCAGGAATTTCAAATCTGGTACAGCAATTATCTGCTCACGAGGAATACGATGATCATCGGTCGCGGGAACTTTCCGGTTTTGGAATTGCATATTCCTTTTGAAAATCATTTCACTTCCTGGTGGGACGGATTCGGCGAGACGAAACTGAAACAACGGCAGTTCGAATTGTCGTATGCGCCCTTTATTAATAATGTCACCGAATTCAAAAGCGGAAAGACCTATCATACTTTCGATGTCCACTATACACGCGATTTCCTCGTTGGCTATGCGGAACACTATGATTTACTGAAACGGTTTTTGGACAAGGTTGATCGCGGCGAACCCGCGCAGTTGCTCGGTGTCACCCAATATCTGTCGCCGGACATGATTCTGCTTGTAAACCAGATCCTGACCTATGACGGCGACGACTGTCTCGCGCCGCTATTTTATGATTCTGCAGTCGGCCTGTTAACGACCATGCTCTTTAACCGGTTGAGTGGTATTGACCCGGATGCACCCGCCGTGTTTTCGAAGGAGCAAATCACCATCACGGAAGAAGCCAAAGAGCTGCTGGTGCACGATTTCAGCAAGAAATATCGGATCAAGGAGCTGGCAAGAAAAGTCGGTTTGAATGAATGCACTTTGCAGAAATGTTTTAAACATTTATACGGCACAACGATATTCGATTATGGTCAGGCAGCAAGACTGGATCACGCATGGCTCCTGCTCATCACTACCAAGGAATCGATACAATCGATCGCCCTGAAGTGCGGGTACCCGGATCATTCTAATCTGACAAATGCTTTTAAGACAAATTTTAAATGTAATCCGAAAGATGTGCGTAGGGATGGTGTGGCAAGGAAGATTCTGACTAGAATTTGATGGGTCGGGATTTGACATGCACAACTAATCTGCCAAGGATCGAAGCGGCATCTTCTTCCCGCCAACGGCGGGAGGAAATACAGCGCAGAGCCCGGTCCCGCTTCCCGCCTTTGGAGGGATGGGAGGCGGCATCATTTCACCACTACAAATAAATTCATAGGCATACATATTTACGCTTAGATCCGGACAACATTGATTATTTGTTTAACAACTAGTTTATTAGAATTTGATGAGGCGTTGTGATGTATGATGTACACGACTATTCCGCCAGATGTAATCATTGTCTCCCACTAAATGCATTATAATTCCCGTTAAGTTGCAGATGCATCTGATAATTAAATAAATTTGTCGCATAAACCTGACTGTTATGATTCGAATTTTAATTGCGGATGATCATCAACTGATACGTGATGCCTGGACTATGATCCTCAGCAGAGACAGACGATTCAAGATCATCGGCGGCTGTTCCAACAGTGATGAGGCAATCAAGATGAGCCGGAAATTTAAGCCCGATATACTTTTGCTTGACATCCACATGACTCCCTATAACGGAATCGAAGCCGCGAAAAAAATCCGCATGATGTCTCCGGCGACTGGCATCATCGCCGTAACAATGAGCAACCATCCTGTGCATCTTAAACAAATGCTACTGCTTGGCGCCCTCGGATATGTAACGAAAAATTCTTCCGTGCCGGAAATGAAAGACGCTATTCTGGCTGTATCCGAGGGAAAGAAATATATCTGTAACGAAATGAAGGAGCTTCTATTGGATGTTCATCTTCGCGACAACGAGGATTCTGCTGTTCATTCTCTCACCGGAAGAGAATTAGAAATCGTCAAACTAATTAATGAGGGACTTTCCTCTAAAGAAATCAGTACTGCATTGGACATAGCCCTTAAAACGGTCGAGACACATCGTCATAATATATTAAAGAAAATCAAAGTAAAGAATGCTGTTTCTCTGATTCATGCTATGAATGACAATGCTGTTCGGATATGATTTAATTAATGCTACTACCAAAATCAAAAGATCACTCTTATTATGGTTTTCTTAGATTTTATATGTGCAGTCTCAGGATATCCGGAAGCATAGCACAGACAGGTGGATTCTGACCGTGGTCTGTAGTATTCACGCTGGGGCTAAGCGGATTCAAACTAAAATTTGATTCGGCGAGCTGATATTTGATGTGTTCCGGTCGCTTTTTGAATCTTGAACATTCCCCGATGGAAATAACGCCTGACTTTGCCTTCTGATATATCTAATTCCGAGGCAATAACCTTCATAGGCTTCTCTTCCCAGAGGCGTTTCATTAATATCCGCATTAATAACTCAGGTGGTATCACTTTCATAACTTAGAAATTTCGCTCTCCTATAGGAAATACCCTCCTATAGGCTATCGGCTATTGTACAGAAATCGTTGAATTTAGCGGGTGTGAATGCCTCCTTGAAATCAAAGATTGATCAATACGTCATCGCCCAGGTGAAAGAAAAACGCGAAGCACTCGGCATATCGCAGAAAGACCTTGCCGATGAAATCGAATTGTCGAAAGGTTTTATAGGTAAAATCGAGAACCGTAAGTACCCATCTCACTACAACATTAAACACCTGAACAAACTCGCAAAAATTTTGCATTGCAGTCCACAGGACTTTTTACCCTCCAAGCCGATTTAAGACGCACACTTTCACAGCACAAATGTATAAACTCTCCAGCCGCATTCCTATAGGATATCGGATTGGGTGAAAAATATTCGTGATTTCATAAGAATTTGAAAAAATGCGAAAATATTGGAGAAAAAAATTGGAAGAATGCATGAAAAAAGGAAAATTCTATACTTTGAGATTTGTACACGCAGTTAGCTCGTAGAGCGAAGCTGTTTCGTGAAGCGCATCGAGCGAGCCGGTCAATTGCCGATGAATGAGGGTATCCGGAGCGAACGAATTTTGAAACTGAATAAAAAAAAATATGAAGTTCGTCCGGGTGAGTGGAGGAAGGGTTACTCAACTATATAATCATAAAACCCACAATATTCGGTAACACATTCAGAAAGAGGGTATATTCGATGCTTTGTGTAAGGAGTTTTTTTAGAATTATCAATCAACTGTCCCCGATGACCCAAACGCAACTATTATTTGGCAAAGAATTAGAAGAACTTATTATCACAGACCTAGAAAACTATTTCCTTCAACCAAAAGAAGAAAGTATCAAGATTGAGTTTAAATCATATACACACCTAAAAGCGAACAATGATCATAACGAAAAAGAAAGGGGCGTTATGAAAACCTTGTGCGCATTCCTAAATTCAGAGGGTGGCGTTGTTATTTGGGGGGCGCCCGTTTCAAGAAAATCTGAAACCGGTAAACATATTTGCTCTGGTCCTCTGACGTCATTTGAAAAAGAATATCAAAAAGACGAGTTTATAGCTAAGATTGCCAATAAAATCATTCCTTCACCACAAGGAATTTTATTCCGGTCTTTCAAAGTCGATAATAAATTCGTGTATCTATTTGACGTGCCCAAAAGTGAATTTTCTCCCCATCAATACAATAATATCTATTATATGAGGATGGATGGCCAGACTGTGCCAGCCCCTCATCATTACATTGAGGCTTTATTTAAGAAGATATCATTTCCCAATCTTGAATGTTATCTGAGGTTAGATAGTTACAACTTACTCGAAAAAGACATGGCATTTTTGAATTGCAGTCTCATCTTTTGCAATCAGTCGCCTTTTCAAAATGATTTCAATTTACAATACAGGATATACAGCTCGCACGGAGCAATAATCAAGTTTGACGAAAGTCTTACTGGCATTTCTAGCAGGTATATTTTAAAAAATAGCGGTGATTTATTAAACAAACAGTTTGCAGATACCATTTTCTATGGGCAATGGCTACATGATGAATTTAAAATCGTTTTATCCAAAGAAACTCTGTACGACTATGCCTATGAATTGGAAATTCGAATACAATTTGGGGCTAGACATTCGCCTCTAAAGATTTGTTATTATAAAATTGTCATCGGTGAGCGAATGCATAAAAAACTATATGATCATATTGTTTCAAAAACAGAAAACAGATTGTATAACGTTGTAGAATCTGAAATGGAAAAATCGAGCAAACTTAGGCTTAATGAAACGTTGGGAAGATAGACTCAAAATGCATTTCAAAATTTAGGAAGTTGTTTTTCAGGATAATTATCCGCTATTTGCAAGATGTCTTTAATAGATTTTAAGTTTATTGCACTTAAAAGTTCATTCGTAATGGAACGCTTTGCAAAATAATTTATTCTAAGTGTGTCTTCATAAAGGGAAATATTCACCTTAGGAATACTGTGGTCCTCATAATAAATTATTCAATCGCAGTCGGCCTCATTCTTTTTGGCCAGGTGATAGCTTTAATATAACGATCCCTTCAGATCCTAGCAGAAACCATTTTCCCTCTATTTGCAAATCTTTCAAAGTGAAAATGGCAATGAATCTGAGTTAATAAATGAATTTCCTTCATTCTTCAAGGATATTTGCAACTCCATCATCTCCAAAAGTCTGGTTATTATTTTTTGCAGACTAATACATCAAAGACTACCACTGACCATCATATCGCCGAGGTATCCATCCTTGTCTCTATTTCCCTCAGCCTTGATCCTGTTCGCCAAATCCTTGTAGTGTGCGGTAGCCCACTCCTTCACTATTGGTATCGGATGATCCAGTAATTTCTGATATAGCTTATACTCCGATTCAAGCTTCGGTACAATGGATCCGGACCACGAATAAGTGCCTAGTCTGGCACTGATACCAGAAAGAACAGACGAAATACCGCCGAAACTATCGATAAACGCTCTCGCATAGGGGTGCCAATCATCGGCAATTACAGGCTGATCATTAAAGACTGGCAGCATGTTCGATATCCAATGTAAATTCTCTGGTGGTTGTTTGGCGGCCCATTCCATAATTACTCTGAAATGTTGCTTGCCGCCCCGGAAAAGTATGCCGGGTCCGCTATGTGTGAAATCTATCCTAGATCCTAGTAGTTCCTTTATGTTGAATAGTGCGATCCCTCGCTCGCCGGGATCAGACAAAAAGACTGACAATTTCCCCCAAAAAACATCAAAATAGTGTTCTTCCAAGGAGCTCAATATCTTATAAAAGCTAGCTTCCTTATTATAAAAGAATTCCAACTCATTGGAATGCTCAAAAATGAGATCCATTATCCTCTCGGCTAACTCTTTGTTAGAGCCGGTCGTTAAAATCTTGAGACAAAGCTCTGACCATTGAAAAAAATCCATTGAGCCTTTAATCACATTGAGGATCGCCGGTGAATCGACAAGTAACATATCTGTCAATAGCTCTGAAAACGCTTCCCAGGATTCCTCATCTTTTCTTGCCCATTCTTCTAGAATAAAGAAAACGACTGCCTTGCCACTATCCCCTAAAGCACGAACTCTTCGCACCAATACTAGCACTTCCTGTGGAGATAAATGTTTAAGACCCCATCCATAACTAAAACTGGAAAAGAGATTAATTGGGAAAACTTCTTTCTCAATATTACTAACCAACTGCTCAATATCCTGGTAAGGCAATGGTCGCTCTCTGGCAATCATGAATGCAAAAGCTGCTAGTTCTTTATCTGTCAATACTTGATGAAAGATCGTCGAATCCACTACAGTTGAGTCATAACCCGTTAGTACTCCAGAAATAATTGAAAAGTTTCTCGAATCAAATACTATCTCACGCAAAGAGTTTAACAAACTCTGAATAATAAAATGGATATCACCGCCATTTTTCTTTACGATTGTGCCAATAACTTTTCCAAAACTATATCCTTCGCTGATATGTCCTGAGACAAATTCACTTGGAATGGTAGTCCACCGGTTTACTTCGTCTGCAAAAGCTTGAGCCAATTTAGCGATCTTATTCTCCAATGATTCAGGCGGCTTACCGGATGTTTTCTGGGGATAATATTCTTCCGTTGACGGATTTTTTACCCACGCCAAATATTGGTCATGGAAGTTGATAGGCTCGAGCGAAGACAGCAGATTTTGTAAATCAGCGATGGACCTGGAATCAAATACCCTGTTGGAGCCTAGTGCCAGTAGCACCCGTTTTCTTACATCTTCTTTCGATAACAACCCCTTGGTCAAAAGGGATTCGATTATTGGGATGATCAAACCTCCAGATCCGTCAGCGCAAAGTCCGTAGAATTTCTCTAGGAGAATGGCTCTGGCCTGTTCTGCAAACTCTCCTTTCATCGCAAATTGCTCCAGAGCTTTCAGACATTTTGCCCGATATACATTGACTTCATCATAGGTCTGGGGACGGTAGTCTAAGGGACCTATTCGATCTTCGGGTTCATCGGTGATCCCCATTCGATGTGTTTGTCCAACCACCAAAGCACTTGCCATCGCTCTGATTCCCAGCTGCCGAAAATCTTCGGAGCCATCAAGGCAGTATTGGATAACGTCCCATCGACGCTCAAGGTCTGTCTTGGTCCCGGACAACCAAATATGAAATAGTTGTATAAACTGTCCGGTTGCGTTATTACCAATATTTTCGTTCTCTGAGATTGCAAAAGCCGCTAAAATCTTGGCGGATTTTTCAAAAGTCTGCTTTCGAAAACATAATTTTTCCAAAGCCCAAACCAAATTCCTCCTGCCCTGCCGAACTTGTAAAAGCTCTTCAGTAGTCATTTTGGAAAATGCTCTCTCCAATGCATCGGCACAAGCGACCGCGTTCACGTTAACAAATGAGCGGAAGAGGCGTGAACCGGCATTTGAATTTAAGACTTCCGCTGAACTAAAAATCCCCTGACAGAGGCTACCTACTATTTCCTTTGCATGCTGGCTATAGGTCAAGTATTGGAACTGTTGGCAGAAATAGTCAGTCAATTTGGCTTCATTGAGTACCTGCATAACACGCTCAAATTTCTTTGGAGTACAAGTTTCCCACCACTCCTGAGCCATGTTGATGGCCAAGGGTGCAAGTCGGAATGATAAGGCCCTTCCAACCTCTGCCAACAATCCTCGTTCTTTCATCTCCGCGCAGGTCTGTCGGAAAAGTTGCTTACGTCTATAATTATGGTCTTCAGTCTTGAAACCGGACAGATCAAACGCGCAGATATCACCGTTCTGAGCAATCGCGTTCGCTTGAAATGTCATTTCATCAATGTATCCAAATTGCGAAAACAGTGCACAAGCCATAACTACAACCTTTTTTTGGGGGTCGGAGTATAAGTTACCCAACAACCTCTCAACGATGTGCTGCTGCGTTAAATTCCCAGGGTGTAATTTTGGTCTTTCAGCATTATTAGCCATTAGAACGCCAACATAAGGTAATCCATCGGAAAAGTCTATGAGAGCCTGTTTTTCTTGGACGCTTAGCTTTTCTCCAAAATTGCGATCCAAAATCTTACTTACAACATCTCTGAAGTCGTTGTTATGCAGAACGAGCAGATTGGTCACCTGTTCGCCGTCGGTCTCTGCCAATCTCTCCGCCGGATCACCACTAACTGTAATCAGCGACAAGCTGCTATCCTCCGACCTGACCATTTGTGCGAATTCAAAATGCAATTGTTTTGAGCAATTATCGATCACTAATATCCTTTTCTCATGGCGTTTTTGGAGTTCAAGAATAGCCTTAACCAGATCCTGCTTCGTGAACGTATTCAAATCAGAATATATAACGGCGTTGGTCAGCATAGGCGGAACCTCTTGCGCCCCCAACCGGAAACACTCATAGAGTACCCGGGTTTTCCCGATGCAGGAAAGGCCACACAACCGGAAAATGGTTTGAGGGATAACGATTTTCAATCGGATTTCATGAAATGCACGGATGATGCTATCATTTATCTCAAAATTTAAAAGAGGTCCGAGAAAGTTCTTCCAGTTCTCCCAGTTTGCGAAAGGATGATAATAGTCTTTTCCTCTTTCTCCTTTAGTATCTGTAATCGCCTTAATCGCCATCGCCAGAATATCCACCAAATCCTTTTTTACTTTTTCAGGCTCAACTGTATCCGCCGAGAGACTGTAATCGACGGGCCACCGTCGATGTTTATGATTAAAAGGAAGAATTTCAGGTAAACCATGAGATATATTCATCACCGCTATTATTCTGTCGGGACCAACAGCCATTTTAGCCATGCCAACCTCATCCAATACATTCGAATTTGGCCTACCCTCTTTTTTTTCAGTATTAATGCTGTTGTAGGTTAGGTCAGCAATATATATGTCGGCCTCTTTGATCCTCTCTTCAATTTTATCCGCGATACCTGGCCATCCGGGAGCATCGGTAGTATCCCTTGACACGACAAAGTAGTCTTTGTCTACCTTATATGAGGGTCGAATTTTCTTCATCGCTTCTTTGATACATTCATAAATGAAATAACGATTATAGTTTTTCGGTGTATCATCCTGCCAGGAGTAAAATATTTTCATTGGCATATACATTAAAATTAAATGTGAGTATGGTCTTTACCTCAATTTAATCCACGATAAAATGCAAGATAACAAGTCCGTTTCACTCCTAACTTGTAAATGATATCATAGCCATCCCACCTTCGGGGTTGTACGTGACTATTCATTGCATCCCTTCAACGATTCTAGTTTCAACCGTTAGGTAAAGCCAACGGTAGATACTATTGCTGAGCGGAGTATTTTTTGTCATGCATAATTTTTTATTTTGCAACATTGTGAATTCGAATGGGAATTCCATTGGCAGTTTAGGTTCTTTATTTATAATGCAAAACGTTTCGAGAGTAGTACCGGAATTATTATTTGGCCAGTTTAAAATCTTAATTACATTTGCTAAATATTTTAGCATATGTCTAACAGCAAACAACGCCACTCCTACCCGCTCAATCAAAATCAGGAACCGGATAAATACCTACCCAGTTTTTTTGTTGATGTGGAAATAGACGGGAAAACGCAAAAGGCTGAGATCCGGCCCCTGAAACAGGACAAAGGATATTATACCGTGAACCTGGGCCATATATTTCTGGCTCATATCCGCAAACTGGAAAACAACTGGTGCAACTTTTTTGGAAATTCAAATGAAACCTACAATATCATTGGGACGGCGATTGATGAATGGCTGGAAAAAATCTGAAATTCAATTAGTCCGTGAATACATGTTTTAATAAAACACGGCTAATCCGCCAGGGATCGCAGCGACATCCCCCGTTTCCGGCGGGGATTCAGCGGAGAGCCCGGTCCGCAGGAGGCGGTATCATTCCCCTACTACGTTTCTACCCGGTTAATGATGCCATTTATATTTTCCTTCAATTATTGTCTAATTCAAAAGATTTTCCACAAACTAAATATTTTAGTATATAAAATACTATATATTTTAGCAGTTCGGTTTTATTAATCATTCACCTTTAACCATTAAACTTATTGTATGACAACAGAACAAATTGCGCGCCGCCTGAAAGAACTCTGCGACCAGGGACAGTTTGAACACGCCCTCAAAGAATTGTTTTCCTCCGATGCGGTCAGTATTGAACCCAATGAATCCCCAGACTTTGCTATGGAAACCAAAGGTATCGACGCGATCCTTGCGAAAGGCAAAAAATGGAATGAAATGGTAACCGAACAGCATTCCTTTGAGATCTCCGAGCCATTGATCGCCAGTGATTCCTTTGCCCTGACCATGCATATCGATGTGACGATGAAAGGCCGCGGGCGCATGAACCATAAGGAACTTTGTATCTATAAGGTCAGCGGCGGTAAGATTGTGTCGGAGGAGTTCCTGATGTAAATGATTTGATCAGTGATTTTCCAAATAAAAACCAGTTTTAGATTTTCATGACGACTCTTCAAATGCGCTTGCCATCCGGCTGATTTCCGTTGCAGGAAGGGCATATTTCTTTGCAACGATTTTCCATTTAGTGACGGCACGCCGGACTCTTTTGAGAATTGATTCCGCGTTTTTCTCCACCCGGAAATATTTTGCGACGGAAAGCGCCAGACCGAAATCCAGCGCGTTGTCTGTCTCTGAAATATTCAGTGTGAGGCCGCGGCCCTGATCGTTCGGATTGACATCGTAGGCCGGGGTCAGCGACCATCCGCCAGCAGCGAGCAAAAACCCATGGTTTCGCAAATGGTCATCGGTATTTTTTACCGCGATATTAAAGACGATCCTTCTCCAGAGTTCTTCCAGGTCCCGGTTGGGGTCCGCTCCATTTTTAATGATGAAGGCCGCCAGATCCAGATAGGACATGCCTTCCACGCCATCGCTTTGCCCCAGCAGCGTCATCGCAGAGGCGAAGTGCACGCGGCGTTTGGTTCCGATCCGGTCAAAGCGTTTGGATAAATACGTGTGTCTTTTATCATTGAAATGTTTTGCCTCCCCGGCAGCCACATCGATCCCGGCATCCTTCGCCAGTTCGTTCGCGACCATCTCCCAGGCACCGGTATCCGCGCGATCGCCTGCTGCCGGAAATTTCGCGATCCAGAGATTGCCTTTTTCATCCGTCACGCCGGCCTTCGGTCTGGCACCACCGAGAGAAGCACCCGGCGCGAGTAAGATGTTCAGCCATTTCAAAGACTCCTTATCAGATAGCGTTTCTTTCTCCAGCTGTATACTCGCGAACTCCAGTTCCCGCAGCGAGGTCCAGGGCGGCGCCGCGAGATCCGCATTATCATTCAGGAAAGGCCCGTCTTCCGATAATTTAAACCGCAGGGCGCCCATCCGCTGCTGGTCAAATACGCCGAGTAAATAATCCTCCTGGAATAATGTTTTTTCTTTTCGTTTTTCCAGCCGTGCAGCGATCGCTTCGCGTCTTTTCATGAGTACATGTCCCCAGCGATCCGGTGAGGAATCCAGGAAAATCCCGAAATTCTTTTTGTCCGGCGCCAGATACTGCGACCCTGTAAAAAGTTGCAGATCGGGGTCGAGCAGCTGAGCCTGACCCCTGTTCAGCCAGTCCTTATCATAAGCAAATGAAAAAACCTCCCGTCCTTTTACATGCGAAACCGAGAGTGTACCCATGCGCGTCGGTCCTTTTAATTCAAACCAGTCTGCGTATACCAGGATGTCCATTGTATTTATTTTTTCTTCGGCCCCCGCTTGCCCGTTTCCAAATTCGCATCCTGCAGGCGTCTGCCGAGTTCATCATCGGCTCCCCATTTCGTAATATCTTTCTCCAGGCCCAGGACAAAGAGCACCTGTGCATAGGCGCCCATAGTGACGTTGGGTGCCCCTTTTTCGATCTGCCATAACGTAGTCCGACTGATGCCTGCGCGTTCACAGACCTGGTCGGTCGTGAGCCTGCGGCGCAGACGTGCGAGTTTCAGATTTTCACCGAGTTCCTCCATGATTGTCAGAAGTTTAGGGACCGGGGTAATGGATCGTTCCTTCATAATGTCCGTTATAATGAACAAATATAGCGCTAAATGTTCGTTATAACAAACGTTATTATTAGTGTTAACACGCTTTAAGAAAAGATAGATCTAAAAAAAAAGTTAACGCTAATCTATCCGCCAGAAATGGAAGGACATCCAGTCCGATATTTTTTGAATATATATAATTATCAGTACATCCAATACCGCAATGATTGCAACTTCACCATGAATAACAAAAACATGAAATCCACCAAAATTGTCTACTGGATATTTACCATTTTACTCGTCGTGCTTATGCTATTTTCTGCCGTTGCCAGTTTAAGACCAAATCAGAATGGCATTGCGTTGATGAAACATATCCGATATCCTTAAAGTGTACTCACCCTTTTGAGTATCGCCAAAATTCTCGGCGTCATTGTGTTACTTATTCCCGGTTTTCCGAGATTAAAGGAATGGGCCTATGGCGGATTCACCTTTGACCTGGTTGGGGCCATCTATGCCAGTTTAGCTGTCGGCGATCCGTTCAGCCAGTCGCTGCCCATCGTTCTTGGACTTGTATTCGTTTTTGGTTCTTATATTTTTTATCATAAGAAAATGAAGGCCAGGAACGTTTAGTCAAGCCTCCGGAGGCTACCTGGAAAAACTCGAGAAAGCGGATCATCCCTGATTTTAATGAAGGACTTATCAGATACATTAGTTAAATTAGTGAAGAAACCCTCATTCTAAAACAACATTATGGCAAAGGCAAAGAAAAAAACATCCAAAAAAGCTGCTAAAAAGAAAGCAGCTCCGAAAAAGAAATCTATCCCAAAAAAAGCATCCAAAAAAGCCGCTAAAAAGAAGGCCGCTCCCAGAAAGAAAGCGGCACCTAAGAAAAAGGCAGCGAAGAAAGCTGCAAAGAAAAGGGCTGCTCCCAAAAAAAGGAATCGTTTTCCTCCATCAGCCCCTTCGTCTCCTCCAGGATACGAGAGCGGTGGTGATGGTGGCGCTTTATAATTTGGAAAACACAGTCTAATATGGATACTGAGCAACAGGAATTGCAGCTCCAATCGTTTAAAGAGGCTACTGATAAAATCATTGCTGAAAAAATTACCGAGTATAAACAAAAACTAGACGAGGCTGCAAAATCTGAGAAGCAAAAGAAAGGCAAAACCCTGAACGATTATCTGGGTTTTCTCAATGCATTCACTTCGAATGCAAGCACAGTAAACAGGAGCCTTGCTCTGGGCGGTATTGCGATTATCTGGATATTCAAAAAACCAGAAACCACACATGCCATTACAAAAGGATTGCTCAATCTGCCACTCCTTTTATTGGCAGGTTCCCTAGCTCTCGATTTGCTGCAGTACTTATTCGGTGCGGTTGCCTGGAAAATATTTTACGAAATAAAATATCGCATTTGGAAAAAAAACAATTACGATAGCGCGTATGCCAGTGATATCACCGCTCCCAATTGGATTTCTCTTCCCATATATATTTTATGGCTGTCAAAGATCGCAGCCATGATGGTGGCATATTACTTTATAATTGTTTACCTCCTTAAAGAGTTATGAGTCATTAATCATTTCAAATTTCATAAGTCAAACTCTTCTTTCCATAAGGCGAATAGGTTATGTCCGGCGCATCTTTGTGTTGTAATCAATCAACACATATGCTCAACAAAATATCCTGGTCCGAATTCATCTGGTTTTTTGTTTTTCTCATCATCTCTTATTATCTCTTCGTATTAACTGTCTATTTTAAAAAGGAGATCCTGGCTTTCGTCCGCAACCCTATTCGGAGGCAGAGACCTGTATTCGAAGGTGCGGCTCTTTCCGAAGAGGTGCCATTTATTAACCCGCAAACACTGACTGCCGCGTCATCATCCGATGATATTTCCCTCTCTGTCATTCATGAACTTCTTGAGGATCTAAAAAATCTTTTTACGACTGCGTCGAAATCGAAGATGGTAAAGGAGGAACTCGTGCAGGCCATCCGTTCCAAACTCAAAACCTATAACTATCTCCAGGATTCGGATCTGCAGGAAGATATCGCCAACCATATTCGTATTGAGGTAAAAGACAGATGCGGCATCGATCTAACCGGCGATGATATTCGAAGACTCTGGCAGTCTTAACTTATTCCTCCACTCACCCGAAGGGCAGGAGAACCAAGTGCGTTTGAGTAAGCTGGGTGGAGGTTTTTTTGTTCTTTATTTATTGATTATAAAAGAAACGAGCGTATGAAAATGCAGGTGAAGGGAATTCTTTCGGTGTTATTTTTGTTTTTAGTCCTTGACGGCTTTAGCCAGGACGGAAGCGCCGGTATTCAGGCAGCGACCACGAACCTGGTCACTTATTTCGCAGTTGGCGTCACGCTGATGTACGCCATCGGGGCTGTCCTCGGGCTTGTTGGTGCGGTAAAGGTTTATCAGAAATGGTCTCATGGCGATCATGACACAAGTAAGGTCGCCGCCAGTTGGTTCGGGAGTTGCATTTTTTTGGTCATTGTGGCGACGGTACTTAAATCATTTTTTGGAGTTTAGTTCATTTATTTTTTTATGGCCAACAGCGTATACAAGATCAACAAAGGCATCAATAAACCCATTGAGTTCAAAGGTTTGAAAGCACAATATATATGGTGGCTGGGGGGTGGTATTGTTGGTTTGTTGTTGGTCTTTGCCATCTTATTTGTCATCGGCGTCAATTCATTTGTCAGCCTTGTTCTCGTTGGTCTTGCCGGTGTCGGAGTTTTCTTATGGGTATATAAATTAAGTAATACTTATGGCGAACATGGCATGAAAAAGAAAATGGCTAGAAGAAACATACCGCCGGTCATTAAATGTTATTCAAGAAAATGTTTTATAGGATATGGAGCAAAATTATAAAATCCGGGCGGCGGCGGCTCATGATCTGGACACCGTGTTCAGTTTCATCAGCCATTTGGAGGAACGGTCTTTTGATTTTAATCGTTTCAAAGAAAAATATAGCGATAACCTCAGCAGGGAGGAAGTCATTTATCTGGTTGCCGTCAATGAGATGGACGAAGTCGTCGGTTTCATTAGTTGTCACGGCCAGGAGCTATTACATCATGAGGCGCAGGTATTTGAAATTCAGGAAATGTATGTCGCCCGGAACTATCGGGACAAGGGAATTGGGAAGGCATTGTATGCAGCTTTGCTGGAGAAACTTGCGAAGGCCGATTGTGAAAGTCTGGAAGTGACGACTCATTCAAAAAGGTCGGATGCGCGCCGGTTTTACTCCAAATTGGGTTTCCAGCAAACCCATATAAAGTTTGTGAAAGAAATGTAATTGTTTAATCGTGTAGAAGGATATTGATGGAAAGGACATTAGACGACATATTGCCCATATTGGACGTTGAACACAACTGTATTCTTTCAAAACAGGGGGATATCACCATCGGGTTTGAAATCATCCTGCCCGAAATTTTTACACTCTCGAATGAAGACTATGAAGCTTTTCATCAGAGCTGGGCCAAGGCGATAAAGATCCTGCCCAAACATTCAATTTTTCATAAGCAGGACTGGTTTATTGATTCAAAATATGATGCGGATTTCTCTAAGGCAGACACCAGTTTTCTGACCCGGAGCTCAGAACAGTTTTTCAATGAACGCCCCTTCTTATCACACCACTCCTATTTATACATCACCAGGAAACCAGCGAACCGGAAAATTTCCAGTTCGGTTGCGTCAAATCTGTTGCGTAAATCGATTGTCCCGGATCAGGCTCTGGATACCTTGTTATTGCAGGAATTTCAGGACGGGGTTGGCCAGTTCCAACGGCTCATGGAAGACAGTGGTTTTGTCCGCTTGCGACATCTGAAAAACCACGACCTGACCAGTATCCACAATAAAGCCGGACTGATTGAGAAATATTGTTTTTTACTGGAAGATGAAAAACTGATTATAAAAGATATTGAGTTTGGAGATGGAATAAAAATCGGCGATGCGTTCTGTCAACTATTCACACTTTCCAACCCGGAAGATTTTCCCGGTCTTTGCGGTTCGCGGATTAATTATGACCGTTATTCAACCGACAAGACGAAATTTTCGGTTGGATTTGCATCCACCTTAGGGCAACTGCTGGCCTGTAATCATATTTACAATCAATATATCTTTTTAGACGATCCGCAGAAAACAATCAAGCAGCTCGAAAGTAAAAGACTGAGGTTACAATCGTTGTCCGCTTATTCCCGCGAGAACAGCCTTGCTAAAGAAGCGACCAATGATTTTCTGAACGAGGCCATCGGTGATCAGCGTCTGCCCGTCAAGGCGCATTTCAACATACTGTCATGGACATACGAAAAGGATAACGTGAAGGACATAAAAAACCTGGTATCATCCGCCTTGTCCCAGTTAGACGCGGTGCCGAAGCAGGAGCTGGCGGGATCACCGCAGATCTACTGGGCGGGCATACCGGGAAACGAAGCAGATTTTCCAATGAACGATACCTTCGACACGTTCGCCGAACAGGCTTCCTGTTTTTTGAATTTAGAGTCATCTTACCAATCATCACTTAGCCCCATAGGCCTCCGCTTAGGGGACCGGCTGACCGGGAAACCCGTGCACGTAGATATTTCAGATGAACCGGTAAAAAAGGGGATCATCACCAACCGGAATAAGTTTATCCTCGGGCCTTCGGGAAGCGGGAAGTCGTTTTTTACCAATCACATGGTCCGTAGTTACTATGAGCAGGGAACACATGTTGTGCTGGTCGACGTTGGACATAGTTACAGGGGGCTTTGTGATATGGTAGGCGGCTATTATTTTACTTATTCAGAGACCAATCCCATTCGTTTCAACCCCTTTCATATTGGCCCCGGCGAAACACTTGATACGGAAAAGAAAGAATCAATTAAAACTTTATTGCTCGCGCTATGGAAAAAAGATAATGAAAATTTTAACCGCTCCGAATATGTGGCCCTGTCCAACGCGCTGACCGGTTACTACGAAAGGAATACCGCGTTTTTCTGTTTTGACAGTTTTTACGAGTTTCTGAAAAATGATTTTGTACATGTGCTTGCCGGTGACCAGGTCAAGGAAAAGGATTTTGATGTTTCAAACTTTCTTTATGTCCTGCGGCCCTATTATAAAGGCGGAGAATTTGATTATTTGCTCAACGCGACCGAGAATCTGGATTTGCTGCACCAGCGCTTTATTGTATTTGAGCTGGACAATATCAAGGATCACCCCATCCTGTTTCCCGTCGTCACCCTGATCATCATGGAAGTGTTCATTTCCAAAATGCGCAAACTCAAGGGCATCCGGAAAATGATCCTGATTGAGGAAGCCTGGAAGGCCATTGCCAAGGAGGGAATGGCTGAGTACATCAAATATCTTTTTAAGACGGTACGCAAGTTTTTCGGAGAAGCCATTGTAGTGACCCAGGAAGTGGAAGATATCATCTCCTCTCCTGTCGTGAAGCAGGCTATCATCAACAACAGCGATTGCAAGATTTTGCTGGATCAGTCCAAGTACCAAAACAAGTTCGATCAGATCCAGGAACTCCTGGGGCTGACGGAAAAGGAAAAGACGCTGGTGCTTTCTATTAACAAAGCCAATGATCCGGCAAAAAAATATAAAGAAGTATTTATATCACTCGGTGGCACGCTATCCCGCGTTTACCGGACGGAGGTCTCGATAGAAGAATATCTGGCTTACACAACAGAGGAAACTGAAAAAATGAAGGTGCAGGAGTATGCGGTACGGTTTGGTAGCATCGAGAAGGGAATTAAAGCGCTGGCTTTAGAAATGAGAAATTCTAAATAATTGGATATGAAAAAGATTCTGTTGGCTTTGTTCTTGGTGATTGGCAGCGCAAAACAGGCGAATTGCCAAATTCCGATTTTAGAGATTATTAAGGCGGCTATTAATGCAGCCGATCTGGTTATTCAGCAGATCCAGAATGAAACGATTGTCCTGCAGAATGCCCAAAAAGAGTTGGAGAATGCCATGTCCAAGTTGCAGCTCGACGGAATTACGGATTGGGTCACGAAGATTCGCGATCTATACGATGAATACTACAAAGAGCTGGCAACAGTCAAGGATATTATTTCCGGTTACGACAAGATCAAGAGCCTGGTCGATATGCAGACACGTATTGTCTCGGAGTATCAGACTGCTTATGCCCTGTTCAGACAAGATAAACATTTTTCCGCGCGAGAACTGGATTTTATTGTCAATGTCTATTCGGGCATTCTCGATCAAAGTCTGAAAAATCTGGATCAAGCACTTCTGGTAGTGAGCACCCTGACGACTTCTATGACCGACGACCAACGAATGAATATTATCAATGGTGCCTCCAACGGAATGCAAAAGAATTATGATGATCTCCGGCGATTCAATAATCAGAATGTGCAGCTGAGTTTGCAAAGAGGGGCTGAGCAGGGAGATATCGAGACTGTAAAGGAATTATACGGTCTAGAATAAGTTTACCCTTGTTTCTTATCCCTTCCTGATTCTTAAGAGAAGGGATAAGAAGACAAGGAGAATCTAAATGGGTTAATAAATATAAACTTTTATGAAAAGATGGCTGATTTGTTTATGCACAAGTTTTACCCTTTGCGTAACTGTTCACGCGCAGGAAGATATACAAGCCATGCTGAAACAGATTGCCAAACTGGAAATTTATATTGTCGATCTTGAAAAGGGATATTCTATTGCAAAGGAAGGCTTGACGACGATCAGTGAAATCAAAAATGGCGAATTCAATCTTCACAGTTTGTTTTTCAGTTCACTTCAGAAAGTGAATCCCATGATCGCCAAATATTCGAAGATAATAGAGATCATCGCAGATCAGGTTTCCATTGTCTCGCAGTTTAAAAATCTAATTGCACAAATAAACAGTACAGGAAAGATCAATGCCCGTGAATTAGCTTATGTCAATGCCGTTTATTCCAATATAACGGATGAATGCGATAAAAGTCTTAATGCACTGATTTCCGTTACGACAGATGGAACTCTTGAAATGACAGATGACGAGCGGATCACGCGCATCGACGTGATTTATGATAGTATGCAAGATAAATATGCATTTACAATGGACTTCACAAACAAATCCGGTTCATTGATCGATCGGCGAATAAATGAAACGCGTGAATCTGAATTCTTAAAATCACTGGAATGAAAAAAGTAATTGTTTGTTTGATTTTGGTAGTGGGCTCTGCTTTTGTTCCAATGAAGTCAAATGCCCAGGTCTATGAACTGGAGCGTCTAATCCTGGACATAGAAAAACTGTTGCAGCTCAAGAATATCTTAAGCGACTTGTATAAGGGATATGAAATTCTCAGTACGGGTTATAATACGATCAAAAGTATTTCGGAAGGAAATTTCAATTTGCACAAAGCATTCCTGGATGGATTGCTGGCTGTCAGTCCGGCTGTGCAGAAATATGAACGGGTGGTTGATATCATAGACGATCAGGGGAAGATCGTTTCGGAATATAAAACAGCATATAATCTTTTCAAGCGGAATCCGCATTTTACTCCGGATGAACTGGTTTATATGTCGAATGTATATGATCACCTTATTAGCAATAGTGAAAAGAATCTGACCGACTTATTGAATGTGATGACAGCCGGAACGCTACGCATGAGTGATGCGGAGAGACTGCATGCTATAGACGGCATTTATGCGGATACTCATGATGAACTCGGATTTCTGAGGCAGTTCAATAGTAAGACGGGTGCATTAGCATCTGAGCGGGCGAGACAGGAAAACGATGCCGGTTCAGTACGCAGCCTGTATGACGGTGATTAGTGAATCCATTTAGCAAAGATTACTGAATTCATTTAGTGGAGATTGAAAATGCGGAGTATGAAAATGAAATCTATAAAGGCATTGTTGTGCATGCTTCTGGCTATAGGAATGCCTCATTTCTTATGGGCGCAGGACGGTAATGAAGGTTTTCGCGGTCTGCAGCAGGTACTGGAAAATCTGTATGACCAGATGATCCCGCTCTGCTCCCAACTCATCGGCGTAGGTCGCGCTGTTGCCGGCTTTGCTACACTCTGGTATATCGCCGCCCGCGTGTGGGGACACCTTTCCCGCGCTGAGCCAATCGATTTTTATCCCTTGTTAAGGCCATTTGTTATTGGCTTCTGTATTGCCATTTTCCCGATGGTGCTGAACCTGATCAACGGAATTCTCCAGCCCACCGTGATGGCAACGGATGCGATCGTGAACAATACCAATCAGGCTTTGTATGCCCTGCTTGATGGCAGGCAGCAGCAACTGGATAATCCGCCTGCGAATAATCCGGCACTGGGTCCTGATGATGACCCTTCGCGCTGGTATCAGTATACTCACCCTGATGGAACAGGTGGCCCCGCCGCAGGCAGCTCAAACCCCATCGCCGAGGCGTTTTCCGGTTTCAGTCTGCGCAACCTCATCAAAACCTGGATTGCTGAAGCCCTGGAATTTTTTTATCAATGCGCGGCGCTTTGCATCGATACCATCCGCACGTTCAAGCTGATCGTGCTAGCCATTCTCGGTCCCCTTGTCTTTGGGCTTAGTGTGTTCGATGGTTTTCAGCATACGATCCGGCAATGGCTTGCGCGCTATGTCAACGTGTTCATGTGGCTTCCCGTAGCGAATATTTTTGGCGCCATCACGGCCAAGATCCAGCTCAACATGATGCAGCTACAACTGGCCAGCGGAAATACAGATCCATTTTTTGCGGATACGAATACCGCTTACCTGATATTTCTGGCGATCGCTATCGTCGGGTATTTCACTGTTCCGTCCATTGCCGGTTATATTATTCACGCCGGCGGTCATGCGCTTTTTAACAAAACGTCGGCACTCGCTTCCACAGCCGTTTCCGCATACACGGGCATGGTTACCCGGGAAGCCAGCAGCGCGATTTCATCTTTCAGAAATTCAGAAAAATCAACAGCACCTTCCGGCAATACGACTGGTGTCGCCGGCAGCGATTATAAAGCAAAAAAAATAACCGGCGAATCCTAAAACCCACCGCATGTTTACGAAAGCAAAAAATATCAATTCAGCATTTCAGCATATCCGGTCCTTCAGTCTGCTGTTTCTCACCGGATGCACTGCGATCACCTGTCTCGTTCTCTTTAAGAGCATGAACATGCTGGGCGAGGCGCAGGCACATATTTATATCCTGGCAAATGGAAAAGTGCTCGAGGCATTTGCTGCTGACCGTAAGGACAACATACCAGTCGAAGCACGGGATCATATCAGCATGTTTCATCATTATTTTTTTACGCTCGATCCCGATGAAAAAGTCATCAACAGCAATATCAGCAAGGCTTTGTACCTGGCTGATGCATCGGCCAAGAAACAATATGACAACCTGAAAGAGAATGGTTATTACCGGAACATTATTTCAGGGAATATCAGTCAGACCCTGGAGATAGATACGATCGACATCAATACCAATATTTATCCCTATTCATTTCATTGTGTGGCGCATGAAAAAATAATACGAACCACTTCCATCGTCACACGCAGCCTGATCACCGAAGGCTATCTGCGCAATGTATCCCGGTCTGATAATAATTCCCACGGGTTTCTTATGGAGAAATGGGCCATCGTCGAAAACAAGGATTTAAAAACGGAGAATAGATAAAAACTAACAACATGTTACAATTTTTCAGAAAGAAAAAAGGAAATGTCGAAGTCAACGGATTTTCTGCTGCGGTAGAAAAAAAGAAACTGAAAATAGCCGGCTGGCTGAATCGAAAAACAAACGGATGGTCGCCTGTTGTTGTGAAAACAGCATTGGTCGTATTCTGTATTGTGTTCGGCGGATTCTGTTTTTATACCCTTTCCCAATCCATTCGAAAACGCGATATCAGAAGCCATATCATTGTGCTCAATCATTTGCGATCAGGCGTTCAGCCCACCCATTACCCGCCAGTATCAGATTCGCTATTCAGGAATGCTCTGCGAATGAAACAATGCCTCGACAGCCTTCGCCAAAACGATACGAACAAACTCAAAGCCATCCTGCTCGCCAAACCCTTTCTGCTGACAAATCTCCAACTCATCGAAACCATTTATCAGTCTCAAAAACACTAACAATGGATCAAATACAACACACCACACAATTTCTGCGAAGGAGAAAGTTCCTGCTCATAGTACCGGTCCTAACGCTGCCCTTCCTCGTTCTTCTATTCGTTGCCCTGGGCGGAGGGAAAGGAACCAATGAATCATCGGCTAATAAAACCATCTCCGGATTGAATGTAAAACTGCCCGACGCACATTTCAAAAAGGGAAACGAAAAATCGAAGCTTTCAATATATGAAGAGGCCGGCCTGGATTCAGCAAAATGGAGAGACAGAATTAAAAACGATCCCTATTATTTGCTTCAGCATCACGATGCTTCTGACATGTCTTTCGATTCATCCAACTTGATGAAGCGCCCGACTGGTGCCGGAGTTACTGAAAGAGACGAAAATGAAACCAGGATTATGGAAAAGCTGGCCAAATTAAAGTCAGTGATCCGTCAAAAATCAGAACCTGCTGAAGTGGATCCCAGACTAACGTATAGTTCAGATTTGAAAACATCCTCCTTTGAGAAACTCATACCGACTAAAGGCTCTGGAAATGTCCATGACCCCCGGATGGACCAGATAACTGCCATGTTGGATAAAGTCATGGCCATCCAGCATCCGGAAATCATGCAGGATAGTATGGCCAGGCTGGCCAAAGAACACTCACCGGCCGCGTTTCATGTCAATCTGAACAATCCATCAAATGATCCAGAGACATTCGGTCCCGGAAATGACGATGAACTGCGATTCTCAAGAATTAACCGTTTTTATGACGTATCAGATAATTTGACCATTCAGAATGATCTGGATAATGCCATTGAAGCCATCATTCCTGAAACCCAGACCCTGGTTTCCGGATCCACTATCAAACTGAGGCTATTGAATGACGTGCGGATAAATGGCCATTTGATTGCAAAGAACCAATTCATATATGGAACCACATCGCTTAGTAATGAAAGATTAAAAATTCAATTCAGTTCCATCCGGTGCGGCAACAGTATACTTCCTGTTTCACTGGAAGCCTTCGATCTGGACGGACTGGCCGGTATTTATATTCCCGGAAGCATCAACCGCGATGTCGCCAAACAATCCACCGATCAGGCCATTGGTTCGATCGGAATAAATTCTCTTGATCCCTCAATTGGCGCCCAGGCAGCCGGTGCTGGAATACAGGCGGCTAAGACGCTCCTGAGCAGAAAAGTAAAGCTGATCAAAGTAACGGTGAAGGCGGGATACAGGGTCTTGCTAAAAGATTCAAAAGACAAATAGTCATTCGAAACATTAAAGCTGAATATATGAACAGATTGAGTGCGGTGTGTATTGTGGCAATTACTTTATTAGCCAATTTTTCGGGATTCTCACAAATGACTATTCCCTCCTATTCCTTATCAATAACTTTTCAGAAAACGACCAATATCATTTTTCCCTACCGCATACAAAAAGCGGATATCGGATCCGGCGATGTGATCGGTCATAAAGATCTCATGTTGCCCAATGTGCTTTTCCTCAAGGCAAACCGGAAAGGATTTGTCCCAACCAACCTCAGCGTTTACACATCCGACGGAAAATTCTATTCTTTTATTATTCACTATAAGGAGGAACCCGATACATTGAATTTGTCTTTTGCAAACGAAGCGAAAGACAATCCTATCATTTTTGACACCGTTAACGATGCCCGGCTAGACAGCGATGCCGCAATCATACAAAATGCCAATCCTGTCATGCATCGGAAAACATCTTCACAGCAGATGAAGCTGACCCTGAGAGGCATCTATATAAAAGAGCATCTGATGTGGTTCAAACTGGAAATTAAAAACCATTCGGAAGTAGACTACCAACCCGAGTATGTCAGGTTCTCTATACTGGATAACCGCACTGGTAAACGAACAGCAGTCCAGGAAAATGAGAAGATTCCGGTATGGCGACCTCCCAATGAGCCAATACCTGGTCAGGAGAACAAAACCATTCTTTTTGCATTCCCGGCATTCACGACGGACAAGCATAAAAAGCTCCTGATCAATATCAGCGAAAAAAACGGAGGGAGAGATTTAACACTGAAAATATCTTCAAAGCTGTTGTTGAAAAGCAAATTTCTCGGCAATTAAAGAACCTTTTTGTTTCGACAAATACCCTATGGAAATAATATTAATAGTATTTCATCATCTCAAATTAAATCAGTCATGAATCAGGAAAATTTAAAATTTTTACAGGACCGTTTATTCTATCTCGGAACTGAAAAAAGATTGCATCCGGAACTTGAAAAAAACATGAACGAGGGGAAAACAGAATTTACACTATTATTCTCCAATCACTATGACAAAGACAGGCTGACCGCCAATCTTCATTTTAGAAAGTCAGAAAACTCGGACATGTATTTTCTGAACAGATACGATGCATCCCTGCAAAAGCCCGGTCAGGAAGCTAAGTCTCAAACTTTTTATCTGGAAAACGGAAGAGGCGTCACCATGAAAGAGGCATATAATCTCCTGGATGGAAGGTCTGTGAACCGGGATTTGAAAAACAAGGAGGGTGAAGTAAAAAACGCCTGGATTAAACTGGACTTCAATAGCAAAGAGCCCAACGGTAATTTTAAACAGGAACAATTTTATAAAAATTACGGATTTGACCTTTCATCAGAATTGAATAAACTCCCACTCGCTCCCATGCCGTCTGAAAAGTTTACTCAGTTGGTTGAGTCATTGCAAAGAGGAAATAGCCAGGAGATTAAACTGGACGAAAAAGCTACCGGCATCACTGGATCATTATTTATCAATGCTAATCCGAAATTCAAAACGCTTGATCTGTCGGATGAGCATGGAAAACCTCTAAGCAGAGAGGAGAAAAGCAATATATACCAGCTTACACACGATCAAAAAACGGCTATCGTTGAAAAAGCAAATGAAAATATCAAGGCCAATCCGGATATTTTTCCAGATCAAAAATTGAATCCATTACCCACGAAACAAGAAGAAAAAAAAACCTCGGTTGAACAAAAGACGGGCGAGAAGTCGGCACAAAAAATTTCAAATAAAGCTTCTAAAAAAGAACAGGTAACAAGCCTGCTACCCAAGAAGCATACTTCTCATAAAAAAGGCCTGTCGCTTTAGTTTTCCCATCAGGGATTGCAGCGGTTATCCTCCCCACCGCAGGCGGGGAGATGGCATCATTACATACACACACGAAGGATTGAGGCAATGGATCTGAAGGAACATTTTACCGGATTTTATGAAGCTATACTCGCTGACCCGCGCATCACGACGGTACACATCAGTATGTACATGGCACTGCTCCTGGCCTACTTATTACGTGAAAGTGAAAATCCAATCCAGATCGACCGGGATTCTCTCATGCAATACGCGAAGGTAAGTTCAAGGGCCACTTATTATAAATTGCTCCATGACCTGGATGGTTTTGGTTATATCAAATACATTCCTTCTCACAATCTTTTTTTAGGAAGCCTGGTTTATCTGAAGAAAATTTAAAAGATACATCCGAAGGGGAAGCGGGCTCTGTTGGAGAACAACCCGCCAGCAATAGGATGTAGACGGGGATAAACGTGAAGCCTGGAAACAGGCTTCACTTGTCTGAGGTAAATGGTAACAGACGTAATTCATATGACTCCCGAAAAAGTAGTTGAAATACTCAAGGCGCATGGAACGCCGGTTAACATCGACGAAGCAAAAGTCATCCTGATCTATTTGACTCAGCTAGCGGAACTCGAAGTATCCGACTTTATAAGAGCGGAAAAAGAAAAAAAGTTTTCCACCACCAATAAAAAAAATAATTCAAATTAAGACGTTTGCCTATTTTAAAATAAATTGATGTATGAAAACAGCCGATTTATACATCCGTGTCAGCACCGACGAGCAGGCGGAAAAAGGATATTCTCAAAGGAACCAGGCAGAGGCGCTTC
>Ga0206913_1041_pt1 | contig 31727 bp, 23 predicted proteins | sample Alteio_BWOrgHeat_72_FD_152942 | JGI IMG/M metagenome (GOLD analysis project Ga0206913, IMG submission 152942) | Enriched cells from forest soil in Barre Woods Harvard Forest LTER site, Petersham, Massachusetts, United States -... | ecosystem: Environmental > Terrestrial > Soil > Temperate forest >... | reverse complement strand
CTGGAGTCTGAAAAATCCAGGGCTCTATTATTAAACCAGCAGGCAGAACTGGAAATAAAAGCCCTGCGCGCACAAATGAATCCGCATTTCATTTTTAACTGCCTCAATTCAATCAATCGTTTTATTATCCGCAACGATGCGGAAAAAGCAGCGGACTACCTGACCAAATTCGCGAAACTCATTCGCGTGGTATTGGAAAAATCTGGTCACGCCTTTATCCCGCTGTCTGAGGAACTGGAATGTTTAAAATTATATATGGACCTGGAAGCCCTCCGGTTTGAAAAGCCTTTTTTCTATGAAATCAACGCTGACGGGCTGGACCAGGAAGCAGTCAGGGTTCCCTCTTTACTGATACAGCCATTTGTAGAAAACGCCATCTGGCACGGGCTCAGTCCAAGACAGGATCGTACAGGCAAAATCACGATAACCCTGCTCCTGGAAAACAAAATCCTGCATTGTAATATTTCCGACAATGGGATTGGCTTGTCAGGTTCGGCATCAGGGAAAACTAAAGAACAGGAAACAAAAAAATCGCTGGGCATCGAACTCACAAGAAATCGCTTGCGATTGGCAGATCCCTCACAGCTTGAAAATCTGGGTGTGGGTTTTGAGGAACTAAAAGACGCTGAAGGAAATATTTCCGGAACCTGTGTAAAATTAAAAATCCCTGTAAAAATTTATGATTAGCGCTGTTCTTATTGTTTGCTGAATTTCCCGGTGAACTTTGGCAAGCCGATTTTTTCGACAAGCGCTGCATATCTTTCGTCATCATAGAGTAATCGCCAGCGGGGATCCAACTTGAGCCAGACCAGCCAGTTCGCATGGTCGGCATATGCCTGGTTCAAACATCTGAAAGCATTTTCTTTGTCATTCACCGAAGTATACACCAATGCGAATACATACGGTGATATATAAACTGAACTGGAAAGTCTGATCAGAGAATCCAGCATTTTTTCTGCTTCCTGCTTTTTACCCGTAATACCATATACATATCCAATCGCACCCAATCCCACGGACCAGTTTTTAATTATTTTCAGGGTGCGATTGTATTCCTCGAGGGCCTCACTAAACATTTTCTTTTCCTGATAAGTCCTGGCGAGCCATAGATGCGCCAAAAGGTATTTTGGATCGAGTGCAAGTGATGCCTTTAAGACGGTGATGGCCTGATCATATTGATGGAGATAGTATAAATTAAATCCCAGATCCGTATTCAATCTGGCCGATAAAGGATCAAGTTGCACTGCTTTTTCAATCACTTCTCTGGCCTCGGGAAATTTCTCCATGGCAGTCAGACAATAACAATACGATTCATAGACTACTACATAGCCCGGATTCAGGCGTATAGCCGTTAGAAATTCCTGCTGGGCACCGCGCAAGTCCCAGTAATAATAAAGCATAATATAACCCAGTGAAGTATGCGGATCAGCCAGTGTAGAATCCAGTAGAATCGCTTTCCTGGCTGCCTGTTCTGCTTTCAGAAAGACATTTACCGGTTTTTCATAACTGCCGTACCCCAAGGCTGAATAACAATCTGCCAATCCGGAATAGGCTTTTGCATATCCGGAGTCCAGCTGAATCGCCTGGTTGAAATAAATGATTCCTTTCCTGAATGCGGCGCTGTTACCCTTATTCCAACAATAAAGGCCCTCCAGATACTTATCGTATGCTTCAAGATTTTGCGTTGACCGTCTATGGATTTTATTTATTTCATCATTCGATATTTCTGTATTCAACTTGTCAGCTATCAACTGTGCCACTTCCGTCTGGATTGAAAATATATCATTGATATCACGGTCAAAACTTTCACTCCAGATTGATTTTCCGGAACCGACATCCATCAGGTTGGCCTGGATGATTAATTTATTCCCTGATTTACGGATTCCGCCTGTCAGCACAGCAGCAACATGTAATGTATCTGCGATTTCACGTACATTTTTTTCATGACCCTTATACTTCATCACTGAACTGCGCTGCGTAACGCGAAGACCATTAATTTTTGAAAGCTGATTGATGATTTCCTCCGTCATCCCATCATTTAGGTATTCCTCTGACGAATCAACACCCAGATTAGCAAAAGGTAAAACAGCTACTGTTTTATTCTTACCGGTGAAGACTGCCCTTTTAAAAAACATCTGATAAATGAAAATAACGGAGCCGGCAAAAACGAACAGGATGATGGCCCATATCCAGTTATACCGCCGGCGTTTATTATTACTGCCTTCCATTTATACCAGGTTGGAACGTGAAATCGGGTTTAATACAGGTAGGGACCGGGAGAATCTATTCTAATATAAACCTTTTTTGCCCGGAAACTCCAAATCTGCTCCGAATACTCATTGAAACCCGCAGTTTACTAATCCGCCGATTTCCCCGGGCCGCCTTTGTTATAGCTTAACAGAATCAATACTTCATCAACTAAACCTCTTTTTATGAGAACAAAACAACTACACACGATAATCGGCACGCTGGCTCTCTTCACTTTAATGATCTCATTATTTGTTTCCTGCGAGAAGTCTCAACCGGTAGAGGATCCGCAACATTTTGATTTAGATGTAACGTTTCATACGGAAAATCTGAAGGATCAATCCAACAAGGGATTTGGATTCCTCAAGTTCCGCCAGGATCCCGATACTGCCCGTATAATAACCCTGGACACTTATGTATTCAATCTGTTGCCCAATCATTCCTACCTGCTTCAAAGAGCCGCAAATCCATTCTCCGATACCACCACCTGTACCAACACGTCATGGCTTACTTTAGGAAAGGGGCTGGTTGCACAGGATATCAAAACCGATGGCAAGGGTGACGGTCATGAGGAATTGTTTCGCGATGTAACAGGCGTCCCCAGGGGATCAGCCTTTCACATCGACTTTCAGATCGTGGATGCAGCAACGATGGCACCCGTATTATCGAGTGACTGTTACGAATACATTGTGAGATAAAATATAATCCCGGACAGCCCCATGATAATAATAAGAACCAGCCTGTTCATGCTTTTTCTTATTATTATCATGCCCAGGAGTTTATATTGCCAGTCAACTGCTCCTGGTCCTTCTTCATTTCCCAAAATTGTCACTTACAGTTGTTTATTTCTACCCATTGTTTCCACCAGTAGTAAAACGACTACCTGGAATTCCTCCAATACTTTTTCAATCGGCTTCGCAGCGGGAATCAATATTTTATACAGCGACCGTTTTGGATTCAGTTACGATATGGGACCTGTTATCACAACCACGGCCGGATTAAGCAAAGTCAGCAATTTTATATTTGATCCCGGTCCCATTTTCAGGTTTAGGAAAGGCTTATCATTAATTACAAGGGTTGCTTTTGAAACAGCGGGTCGATATGGATTTGGCACCGTGCTGGCAAAAGCTTTTAGCCCGGCAAAGAAAAACAGCCTTTTTGTCGCTGTGGGAATGCCGGTACGTTTTGGAAACAATCTGCCTGCATCGATTGGTGCTACTTTTTTCTTTGGAATTGCATTTAAATAAGCCTGACCGTGATCAATACTGAATCATACATTAATCCCGGGGAACAAAATGTATTTCGGAAAATACAGCCCTGATAAGATTGAAAACACTCTTTGTTACAAATAAACCTGGGGGGAAATAGGTTGGGCATACTCGTTAGAAGAAAGGAAGTGACATCGGTTGATAATATATAATCACCGGATTAATACGCTGGTACCCCTCAGAAAAAAACTTTTGCCCGAAGCACCATCTGTATAGTGAAGCATCCAGACATAGGTTCCTGATGGCTGAGGTTTCCCTCCAATGGTTCCATCCCATTTTCTTGACCAGTCGCGTGTTTCAAAAACAAGCTGTCCATAGCGGTTATATACCTGGAACTCCAGGGTGGTTGCCAGATTACCATTCAGCGGATAGAGGTAATCGTTCTTCCCGTCGCCGTTCGGCGTAAATGCATTGGGAACGGCAATTGAACAACTTTGCAATTTGGTTATCTGTTCGCTCGTCGTATCATAACAACCGATATCGTTTTTAACAACCAGCGTAACGGTATAGATTTTTCCGGCTGCTGTATTCGGAAACAAATGGAAAGGAGGATTCTGATCTGTACTCGTTTCGCCATCCCCGAAGGACCAGAACCAGGAATCCAGATGGCCGATGCTGGTATTACTGATGCTGAGCAGATCTTTGGGGCAAACATCATGCGGTGAATCAAAGGACGCTTTGGTAAGATTATCCAGATTCACAATTTCTGTAACCGAATCACTGCAAAATCCATTGGTTACGATATGTTGTACTGTTTTAAGTCCGAAAACAGTTTCAACCAGGTCCGGACTGAGCAGCGAACTGGTTTCAACTGTATCAATGATCCATTGCCATTGATCCACACCGTTTGCCTGAACATAATTTAGATGAAGGGTATCATATTTACATCCCAGATTCATACTGTAATTGAATGAAGCTGATACCGTATCTTTTATTACGAAAGGAATCGCATCTCCGGCGGTAGTTTCCACTCCACATTCATTGACGATTGTATTTCCATCATTACCGGTCTTCAGGGTCACCTGATAATTTCCACCTGCTACGATCGGTGAAGAGAGTGTGATATTGATGACACTTGCCGTCTCATTTCCCCCGCAATTACCGATAGCAGAAACGATACCTACCGGATTCGGTCCTGTAATAGAAAAATCCGACCCGTCGGGGGATATCGAGCTGCACTGAATCATGTCTGAAAAAACGAGCTGAATGGTTGTTGGGGCGCAATGAGGTGGCGAAAGACTGTCAAATGGAGTGGCATGCGGTGGAAGCACTTCAAATGAAAGACTCTCGCCAACAGGCAGCTGATTACCACAGTCATCCGTTAATGTATTATCGTCTGTTCCGACCTTTGAAACAACAGAATAAGATCCCGGCGCCAATGGAGCGTTCAGTGTAATTAAAATGGAATCCATATCAAATGAACCGTTGCAGCCATAACCCGTCGCCTGTATGATTGCCGAAGGATTGGTTGGAATTATAAAATCAGAACCATCTGCGGCAACACTGGCACATCGCATATTTTTATTTAGCAAAACAACCAGGGTTTGCCTGTCACAATGGATATCGGCCGACTTAAAATGAGCCTTCGAAGTGTCAGTAATGACCGCCGAGCCGCCTCCAAACGACAATGAATAACCGCTTTGGGAGTCAGTGAAGTGACTGACGAGCAGCAGGTATGTATGCCCCTGCTTCAAATTGGGCATTACGCTGAAACTATTATGATTATCGCTTGGAAAGGACGCGCAGCCTATCGTCGCAACCCCTCCGGGCCTTGCACCCGTCAGCCCATAGGTCCCGGCCCAGTTTCCTGCTACAATCAAAGAGGTGTTGGTATACACTTCATTCGTCTGGTGGTTGGTAATATCATACAACATCCAGTCGTAGTCATCACCCAGATTATTGGGAGTGATCAGGAAGCCGAGGGACCCCGCAGAATAACAGGTGAATATATACCAGAAGGGATTTGTATCTGCATATACAGCTCCGTCACCAGAACATCCGGGTACCTGCAAAGTATGGGTATGACCTGTAGGAACTACAGTCTGTCTGAATGTATCCGAACCGCAAACCGGAAAAGCAGTGGAAGCCAGTTGACCGGTAACCGGGAATGTTTGAGACCAGCCAAGACCGGTACTGAAAATCAGAATGACGAAAAGTGCAGTTTTCACGATGATTATAAGACAGTTTGATGAACATAAACGTTGCCAGCGGATAGATCAATTACAAGTGTTTTACATTATCTGATCAGTATCGTTGTACCCTGTTGGGATAGTTTTTTCCCCGAGCCATCTGTATACGTAAGCATCCATACATAACCTCCAGTCTCTGCCGGCTGACCATTTATTCTGCCATCCCATTTTTTCGTCCAGTCACGAGTTTCGAAAACCCGTTGACCGTACCGGTTAAAAACCTGAAACTCCAGGTTCGTTGTATTATATGCATTCAGCGGATACAGAAAATCATTTTTCCCATCGCCGTTCGGCGTGAAGGCATTGGGTACTGATACATTGCAGGTTTGCAGTTTGGTAATTTGTTCGCTGGTCGTATCCTGGCAGCCCATCTGATCCTCGATAATCAGTTGCACTGAATAGGACGCTGCTTCCTTAGAGTCCGGATACAAATGTTTCGGGGGGGTTTGATCCGTACTTGATGTTCCGTCACCAAAATCCCAATGATAGGAAACAATATTTCCAATACTGTTATTTGTAAAAGCGATGGCATTTTTCGGACAGACTTCATTCGGTGCTTTAAATGCGGCGGTCAGAATGTTATCCAGGTTGACTGTTTTACTCAGGGTATCACTGCAGAAACCATTTGATACTATATGCTGCACATTCTTCAATCCAAAAACGGTTTCGATAAGAGAAGGGCTCAATGATGAGCTGACAAATGCCGTATCTACATCCCATACCGACTGATTCATGCCACCAGATGGAAGGTAATTCAATTGAATAGTATCCTGGCTGCATCCATAGGCAATAGTATAATCAAAAGCCGCAGATACAGGCGTTTTGATCTCGAAAGGAAGCGATAAACCGGCGGCCATTGAAATATCACATGCGTTGGTCAGTGTATTGCCATCGCTTCCGGAGTCTACAGAGATTTGGTAACTGCCTGCTGTCATGATGGGCGAAGCCAGGGTAATATCTATCTGGTTCGTTAGATTTCCCGGGCAGAGGCCCCCTGACGCCTGAGTGATACTTACTGCTGAACTGCCCGTTACGATGAAATCGGACCCGTCCGCCGCAATCGAACTGCATTTGATTGGATTTGAAAAAAAGAGGTGAAGGGTATTGGGTTCACAGGCAGGCGGGATCAGACTGTCCAGTGTGGGCTGGGTACCCGTCACGATAAAATCGATATGATCGCCTACCAGCATCTGTCTTCCGCAATAATCCAACAAGGTGTTCTGATCTGTTCCGTTTTTTAATACGAGAGAATATTGCCCCGGGGGTAATGGATCGCTCAGCGAGAGTTCCATATAGTCGTAGTCGAACTGGGGAGTGCAATTCAATCCGACGGCATTCGCAATCGTTCCTGTATAATTCGTTATTGAAAAATCTGAACCGTCGGGAGCCAGGCTGTTACAGAGCACAAATTTTGTAAGGCCGACCGTCAGTGTTTTTCTATCGCAGCTGACTTCAACGGAAAGCAGATCGGGCAAGGCAGGATCATTCAATACGGCTGAGCCGCCGCCGAAAGCAAGCGAATATCCTCCTTGTGTCCCGGAGGAAGGATGTGTGACCAGCAGCAGATATTCATGGCCCTTTATCAATTGGGGCATTTTCGTAAATGTTGATGTATTGTCAGTGGTTCCAATCAGGCAGTTGGAATTATTTGTTCCGTTTAATCTCGTGCCTGTATTTCCCGGGACCGAAGAACGGTTACCGGTCACTAAAAGTGAAGTATCAGAAAATATCAGGGATGGATTCACTCCGGTAACATCAAAAAGCACCCAGTCATAATTATCGGCTGGAAGATTTGGTATAATGATAAATCCAAGACTTCCGGAAGTGAAACAGTAAAACCTGTAATAAAATGGATTAAAATCATTAAACGGGTCGCAGCCCGGTATAATAATATCCGCAATGTAAGCATTCGGCAGGACCCCCTGTTTAAATGTATCCTGGGCGCAAATGGGAAATGCCGTCGCAGCCAGCTGTCCCTTTAAACGATCGGTTTGAGACCATCCCCAGGCTGGCAAGGTCAATAAGTATACAATCAGAACAGCTTTCAAGATTTGTTGGCCTTAATGTTTAATAGTTCCCTGTTATTAAAGATCAGTCTTTCTATACTACTCAATACGTAAAGAGCCCCCTAAAGGATAGTCCGGCACAACGATAATCGGGGCTTAATCAGACTCCGGAACCCATTTAGCCGACAAATCCGGATCTTTCATGTTTTTATCCAGTGGAAACATGGGTCTTTGTATCCTTTTATAATTCAGTCGCTCCAGGTTTTGATCCACACCACCCGGCGTCAGCGCCATGATCCAGGCTGCCCGCATAGCATACAGTTCGGGTTGCAGATACCCGATTTTTACGACAACAATATCCGTTTTCCGTGGATCCAGACCCAGCCTGGTAAAATCTATTTCTCGGTGATAAGGCTTGCGCTTTTGGGTGACAATAATATGTACGGATCCAACCCGGATAACCGCTTCCACTTCCGCGTCTTTATCTCCATAGGCGATCGATTCAACGGTACCTTTTATATGAACCGGTGGGGCGTATCTGCTGTCCACTTTTGCACCTGCAAACCCATCAACCGTTTTACCAATCCCCGCCTTGATAGCACTTTTTACCAGTTCGGGCCCGGGAATGGATGCATAAATCAGTGAGGGCCCGCCGGGTGATTTAAACTCAGGGCGTTTTAGAATTTCGGTTAATGTCCAGCTGACATCACCCGCACCACCGGCCGTGGGATTATCGCCCATATCACTGATAAAAAAAGGATGTTTATCACTTTTTATTGCGCTGTCGAGACATTCTTTCAACGTGGCGACAGGTGCCACAAAAGCAAAATCATTTCTGTATATCCAGAAACGAAGGGCAAGCTCTTCGGCGGCGGATGCCACCACCACTTTATTATCTCCGGTGACCATAACGACGGCGTGGTTGCGCGGCTCATCGGCCCAGGCATAGCCGATCCAGATGGCCGCATCAATAATACCGGTCTGCGCAGCAGCCGGCGCAACTGCCGCGTACAGGGACTTGCCGGGTTCTATCCGGGTACTCGTTTTTTCACCGGGCAATAATATGGGAACGGAAATCCAGGCCTTATAAGCAGGCTTACCCTTTCCGCTTTCGATTCTTTTTAGCAAATTCGCCACGGCTCTTTCCCTGGTTTCCATGGCATCTTCATGCGGTGCCATCCGGAAACAGGTGATCAGATCGGTATTTTCTGCCAGGCGCCAGGATACATTTCCATGCAGATCCATGGAAGTGGAAATGATGGTTTTCCTGCCCACCACTTTCCGTATTTTGGTTATAAAATCTCCTTCGGGATCATCGAGCCCGACTACACTCATCGCTCCATGTATATCGAAATAAAGACCATCTAACGGAAGGTGATTTCTCAGCGAATCAAGGGTTTTACCTACCAGCGATTCATAGGCCTGCCTGGTGACGGCACCACCCGGCAGTGCATCGCCCACCAGGGTTGGGATCCATACTGCTCTGCTGCGAAGCGGGGAATCAATGGACAGAAATGGATAGAGCGAAAAAACATCTCCTCCATATTTTGCATGAAAAGCTGCTTCATCGGTCAGGGCCGGCGAAAACGTACTGGACTCAATCGCGAGACCCGCGATCGCAATATGTGGTAATTGTTTTGACTGAGCCATCCCGGAGGAGATGGTGATAAAGAATAAAAAAATAAATAGCGATAAATATTTCACGTTAAATTTTTTATCAAGGAATATACTTAAATAATCAGGGACAGAAAAATAGTAACTTCAACCATATGAAAAGAATCGTCTTCTTCCTGTTCTGTTTTACAGCCATTTCATTTGTTTCCCCCGCGCAGATAGCGTTTGTGAATACGAAATACATATTGACCAGAATGCCAGACTACCCGGATTCCCTGGCCAAACTCAATAACCTGACAGCCTTATGGCAAAAAGAAATAGACGACAAACAGGCCATCCTGGAAAAGATGTATAAGGATTTTGAAAAGGATGAACCCCTGCTGACTGATGAGTCGAAGAAAAAAAGATCAGATCAGATTTTTTATCATGAAAAGGAATTGCGCGATCTGCAGAGAGCGCGTTTTGGATATGAAGGGGACCTGTTTAAAAAGAAACAGGAATTAATAAAACCCATTGAGGATCGGGTAAATGTTGCCGTTCAATCAACGGCCAGCAGGTTGTCCTATAAGGTTGTGTTAGATAAGAGTGAGGGAAATACCGTTATGTATGCGAAACCGACGTTGGATATAACGGAAGAAGTGGAAAAGGAATTAGGCATCATAAAATGAGGAACCGGTCGACACCGGCTCCGTATTTGATTGCTCGTCCATAATTTCTTCTTTCAATAATTCAGGCTTCTCTTCATTTCCTCAAAACTCTTCCAGTCACCATTGATCATATATTTTTTATCTGACGCATTGCAGATTAGTGACCCGGTTACCGTGCCGACTCCCCTCCCAGGATACCCCCGAAAAGAATTCCTGCACCCTTGTTCGCTGCTCCATTTATTCCTCCATCATCCGTTGCGATTGCATTTCCAATCAGTGCACCTGCGACAGCACCTCCTGCAATGGTGATAAGCAGAAGCCAGGACCTTATTTTTTTATTACGCACTTTGACGCTTTGTATAAATCTGTAATTACAGCTATCCCAATTGGCTTCATCATGTCAGCCCCTTCGACCATATTCAATTTGCACATTCAAATCAATCGGGTATCTTAAGGCCCAAATAACGATCAAGCATATCTGATGAAACCGCATTACCCCATACTCGACGGACTGCGAGGCACAGCTGCCATCATGGTGGTCATATATCATTTATTTGAAGCCTACTTTCCGGTGGTGGGCCACCATCCTACGCCTCATGGTTACCTGGCAGTCGATTTCTTTTATCTGCTGTCCGGTTTTGTTGTCGGTTATGCATATGATGACAGGTGGGGTAAAATGAATATGAAGGAATTCTTCAAAATCAGATTGATACGACTGCATCCGCTGGTCATTTTAGGCGTCCTGATCGGAGCTATCGGCTTTTGGTTTGATCCTTACACGAATCTGGGTCACTCCGTTGGAATATTCAAGCTGATTGTTACCATGCTCATCGGATTGACACTCTTGCCTTCTCCCGACGTGCGTGGCTGGGGTGAAACACATTCACTGGACGGACCCTGCTGGTCGTTATTGCAGGAATACATTGCCAATCTGATTTATGCTTTGTTTGGAAGAAAAATGACCAGGCTTGTTTTATGGGTTATCGTGGTCATCAGCGGAATCATATTGACTGTGGTTTGTGTATCCAGGGGCAATATTGCAACCGGATGGGGTTACGATAGTTTCTGGATAGCCATGGTGCGGATGATGTATCCTTTCTTTGCGGGTTTACTTTTATTTCGAACGGGAAAACTTATTCGCATACCGAGGGCCTACAACATGTGCTCACTGGTTTTGATTTTATTGTTTTGCATACCCACTTATCAGTTTACGGGCTGGTATGAGGCGGCCTGTATAATGATTGCTTTTCCGTTGATCGTTTCTGCCGGCGCCGGCGGACAGGTCAGCGGGAGATGGGCAAAAATCTGCAGTTTCTCCGGAGCCATTTCTTACCCACTCTACATTACACATTACCCTTTCATTTATATCTATACCGCCTGGGTGGCTACCAAAAAACCCACACCGGCGACGATCATACCCGTCGCCATCGGATTATTTGTATTATTTATTTTACTGGCCTGGGCCGCGCTGAAATTATATGATGAACCCGTCAGGGCATGGCTGAAACGAAAGTATTTATCAAGATAAAAAATAATACGTTTTATATAAAAGCCCTGAAAACGACATTTTTCACTTTCAAAAAATGGGAAGAAAATAAATTTTACGTAGCCCACGTCTGCACTCTGTGAAATCCTTTTAGCATGGATGCATATTTGTGAGAGAAATATTCTCAACTTAATAAAAAACCCCGGCAACAATGTCCGGGGTTCAAACTTTACCGTACTTATGCTAAAAACTCGTTTAATTAATAAGAAATTTGTAATCAGGGAATCAATCCATAAATACTCCTGAGGATGGATTAATAATAAAGGTTATCATCAAAAACATATCTAAAAGGGCTTGCCATAGGAAATATTTGACAAAAATGATGACAGATTAAGAATTTCAAATAGCAAGCCTGAGAGAGATATAAATTTACCTCAGGCAATAAGATATTTCCTTACACAATTATATATTTAAGTTGTAAAATTCACAGGTTCTTTCTGCTAAACAGCGTGATGATGCCAGATTCCTTCACTAAACCGGTAATCTGTAAGGCCAGAGTTTTCTGAACAGAGGTGTTCGCGGCATCAAAATCACCGCCTCTAAGAAAATAGATCTCTAACCCAGTTTCTCCAAACGAAAGTCCAGCTTTTTCTCTTTTTTAAAATATTCCAGGATCATCACCGAACCCGGTTTCGCAGGAAACACTCTCGAATCGCTGGCATTTGTTTTCAGTTCGATCTTATCCGTCGAAAATTTAGTACCCGTATAACGGATCGAATTAAAAGTTTTTCCTTTATAATCCGCCGTGCGTTCAGAGTTTTTATAACAGATGGTAAAATTTGAATTGTCCGCCTCTCCGGTAGTGAATTCATAATCAAAACCACCCAGCGCTTTGATGGCAGCGGCCAGAGCATGCTGACTATTATAGTCACTCACCGCACCGCCGACAGCTGTATTATGAGTTTTAGGATAGATGGTTGCCCCTGTTATTTTATACTGGGGATCAAACTGCATGATCACCAGATCCGTTACCACCACCTTTGTAATGCCGGAAGGAGTCTGCATCAATACGCTCAGTGCGATACCGCCGGCGCTCACTTGTTTCTTATATCCTTCACAGACGACGAATAAATTATTGTCCGGTGTTCTGATCATCCGGTGCACATACAGATATCCGATATCATCTATTTTACCATTACTCCCCGTATGCAGAAACCGTGAAAAATCTCCCTCCCATGAATTGAACGACCGGTTGATCACTTTACCGGTACCGGATAATTCATAAATCGCGATGCCGAGTCCATAATCTTTCAGCATATTCTCTTTCTTGTCGTAATAAGCTCCCATAACGAGTACATTTCCACTAGGAAGGGAGGAAACACTCGCCGGCATAATCTTGTATTGCTCCTTGCTTTCCTCAAGTTCAAACACTTTTTTCCTGGTCATAAAATTCAGACCAACCAGATGTGACGTAATCTGTCCGCTGAGCGCCTTATTCTTCTTCATAACCTCAATAATGACCAGACTATCTGAGCTGCCAAGGTATTCTGCGAAAGCATATTTTTCTTCGTCCATCGGCGTATAAATCCATTGTTTCTTGCTTTGAGAGGAAAAAAAATCAACTTCATAAGAGCGCTGACTGCCATCCCTCAATGGTAAAACAGAAACATAGCCATTCCCCCTGATATCGAAAACATTTTTATTCGTCCCTTCGTCCGTATGCATGGTTGCATACTGTTTCATCAGATCATCTGTTTGCTTGTCGAAAGGCCGTGAATACGTGTATTTTAATTTTCCTTCCAGCGTATAAATCTTCATGTCCAACGTATTGGATTCTATATTCTTGAAGAGAAAAGAGATACTCGTTCCATCATAGGCTGATTCAAGCAGGCTGAGTGTTTTGGAATCCTCAAATTTGATACTGCTCACCTTGTTCAGGTTTTCATCCAGGATCTGTAATGTATATTCATTGGTGTGCTTGTCCACTTTATCACTCTGATAAAGGAAAAAATATCCCTTGATCTGACCCTGCGCGGTAATGGTACCGCTGTTTCTTAAATAAACGGAATACACTTTATCGAAACTCAGTTTATCCTGAGCAGTCGCGTGTGTAGAAAAAAAACTAACCATGGAAGTAAGGATCAAAGAAAAAAAGAATTGTCCTTTTTTTTGAAGGTGAATCATACGATTATGTTAGGGATTAATTTTTAAATATTTGCTGACTGTTTTCAAATGTGGTAAGATAGGGATTATAAAAGTCCATTTGCGGATGGTGTTTTTTCAGAAAATAATAGTTGACTGAGATCAATTCGTCGAGATAAAGATTTTGTATAAACTGCAATACCAGATTATAGTTTTCCGGAAAATAAGGAGCGGGCAAATCGGTTACTTTACTTAGCGCATGCTTTTTTTGCGCGTTGTACATTCCGTTAAAGGCCATTCCTACTTCTGTAACCAGCCAGGGATCATCGGAATGGGTTGCTAATAATTCCAGCGTAAGGAAGAGAGATCTCGTATAATTTTTCAACTGATAACAATATTCAATGGTCTCATACCTGAAGCGGTTTTGCAAGGATAAAAATTGAACGGAGTCTCCTAAAAAACTGCGTGCAGTTGGTTGTGACCATGATTTCGTTAAAGCGGTCAGTAGAGCAATGCGTTTCTGACAATCCGGATGGGTCTTCAGGGAATCTGCCATTGCTTCTTTTTTTAATACAGCGTGGCCACCGAGCAGGCCCCGGTCGTAGGAGATCCATCTTTTTTTGAACGGAAATTCAGGGCTGTTGAAAACATCGGGCAGATAAACGGACATATTCAACGGATCATTGTCGATTGTATCCAATAGAGCCAATGCGGACATCGCATTCGATACTTTATATACCGTGCGGCGCATCAGTTCCACCGCCTGCGAATCGGCCTGGGACTCGTGATCCCTGCTGTGCCGGCGACTGTCGAACGTAAGTCCTTTCGACAGACTTTCGAACTGCTGGCCTTTCTGATATTCCGACTTTTTAATGTTGCGCAGGGCTTCCTGTGTTTCTTTGGAATTCAGGTTCGCCACATATTGCTGCATGCGATGTTCTGAATGAAGCAGAAGATAGTGTGAAATTTCATGGCAAAGAATATATACAACTTCTCCTTCATTGTTAAGCCTGGTGAACAAACCCATGTTAAAAATAATGATTCCGTGTCCCAGATATTCGGCATTGGGTACTGGTGTTCTGGAGAAATAACAGGTAAATCCCGCTGGTAAATCCGGATTGCCTTTTCTGATTTCCGCAACCAGCTGGTTCAGATATTTCTGGGATACTGTTTCAGTATATATCTCTTTTTCGTCGAATTTCTTACGGATATATTCCCATCGAAGTTTGTAGACCTCTTCCAGATCTTTTTTGTACAGGGAAGGGAGCGAGTGAATTTCCGATTTGTATTGCTGCTCATACGCGATAAAAAGTCCGGCCAACTTCAGCGAATCCTGCGGCGCAGGTGAGAAAACCGGTTGCTGTGCAGATAGGCAAATGGGTATGCAAAAGGATAAAATAGCCGCGATACGGATCAAAACCAATCCAGGGGTACAAACCATTGTTTTAAATATGTCAGAGTCTGAACCTAAACATACAGGTTATTTTTTTAAATATAATATAGCGAGGAATTAACTTATCCTGAATCGTTGAAAATGCCATAAGTATGAAAAAGTAACTAATGGTTTACCCTTAGTCGGGAAAATATTTTGAGCAGATGCAGCGAAAACTCATCATTGAAGAGTTTACTCTTATGATGAAGCTTAACCCGGTTTACGGGAAAAATTGTAGGGCGCTTTGTAAAACTAATCGGTCCAAAATCAAAACAAATAGTATGCTAAGAGAAACGGTATTGACATTGCCGGATTACCTGATTTCAAAAGGATCTGTCAATGGGTATTTACTGCGTGAAGAAATTTTTTAGTATCATGTTCATTTTTTATAGAAACTGCTTCACTTTCCGGATATAGAAATAGAAATGAAAAGAATAACTATTTAACATCGATTAATTACAATAAAATTGATAAGGGGAAACAATAAAAAACCGGATCTAAATCCGGCCATTCGATGCGTTAATCGTTAAGCGTTAGGCGTTCGCCTTTCAGCCCGAAGAGAGTACCCCAGACGGGAATCGAACCCGTACCCGCATTTCTGCAGACAGGATTTTAAGTCCTGCGCGTCTACCTGTTCCGCCACCAGGGTAGGTGTAAAAAAAATCCCCCGACTTGCGGGTCGGGGGTAAATATGATCCGCCTTCGCTAAAGCTCCGGCGGATAAGAGCGGAAGACCGGGCTCGAACCGGCCACCTCGACCTTGGCAAGGTCGCGCTCTACCAAATGAGCTACTTCCGCATGTCAACCGATCATAAGAACTGTAGAGGGCAGCAAAAATAAGTATTCCCCGCCGCCTTTTGAAATTTTTTGCTACTTGTATTCAGGAGTATACTGGGTATTGGCCGGAACCACAACCTCAGGCTTACCCTTATACCGGTGTGTATATAAACCATAACATCCACCCAACAGCAGGGCAATGATGCAAAATACTTCCAGATAAAACAGAAAAACTGAAGAATTTACCCAGTTGTAGGAGATATCTTTCAACTTGGGGTCTTTGTAGTCTTCTATTTCTTCGCTCATAAGAATCAGTTATTTACAGCGCAAAAATAGCAGATTCAGTCAAAAAATCATCTTTTGTCTCCGACAATTTCATCAAAAGTTTCCTTCCCCTCTACAAAATGCTTCCAGGCCACACAATGCTGATACCAGCCCGATAATCTGCCTTTTCGGCTTATAGGAAAAACACTACTCCTCCGGTTAAATATCAGCCACTTGAAAAAAGCCGCATGTGCCTCCCAGACGGCGAAAAAATAAACCGCTTGTCCAGCAAACAAAGATTTAAAAGCCGATGTAAAATCCATCAGCACCCGGAGCGGGATCTTCCAGATGGACTGGCGCTTCGGAAGATTTTTCGCAAGCATGATCATATTGTTCCGGAAGTTCAAAAATACTTTTCTCTCGTTTCCCTTCGGCAATGTTCCACCGCCTATATGGTATACCTCGGAAGCGGGACAGGCATAAATCTGATATCCCAGCAACTGCAGTCGCCAGCAAAAATCAATTTCCTCCATATGGGCAAAGAAATAAGTATCGAAACCTTTTGCCTCATGAAATAATTCAGCTCTTACAAATAAAGCAGCGCCACTCGCCCAGAAAATGGATTGCGCATCATTATATTGCCCCTTGTCAATTTCGCAGATATCAAAAATCCGTCCTCGCGCAAAGGGATAACCCAGACAATCCAGCCAGCCCCCGGCCCCACCCGAATATTCAAACTGGTCCTTCTTATAATAACTTAAAATCTTCGGCTGACAGGCACCGATCGTCCGGTCCTTTTCCATCAACTCAATCACGGGCTCAATCCATCCCGGCGTGACCTCCACATCCGAATTCAGCAATACATAAAATTCCGAATTTACTTCTTTCAAAGCCATATTATATCCACCCGCATAACCGTGATTTCTTTTCAGTTCAATGATCCGGACAGCAGGAAAATGCATTCTGAGAAAATCCAGGGAGTCGTCGGTAGAGGCATTATCCGCAACGATGAGTTCCATACCGGGATAGGTGCTTGCCAATACGGAGGGAATAAACTGCTCCAGGTATTTTCGACCGTTAAAATTGATAATGACAACCGAGACTTTAGCCAAGCTTATAATGAATTAGGGAATAAAAAGGAGCGCCAAAAATAAGCCTTTGGGTCGTAAACAATCAGTGAAATATGAATTCCCGCGCTTTGCCTACATTAGCGGCATGAGTGGATTTAGATTTAACTGGCGCTGGTTCCTTGCACTTCTTGGAATTGCCATTGTTTGCGCAACGATTTTCTATTCTCAATTCCTCGCCCAGAAGATCAGAAGGGAGGAACAGCAGAAAATAGAACAATGGCTGGCGGCAAGTAAGGCTGTTTTAAATCCGGATCTTACCCTGCCAAACCTGATACGAAATGAACAGCATTCCATACCCATCATTGAAACCAATGAGCACGATAGTATCATCAGTTATTTTAACCTGGACACGATAAAAGTTGAACGGGATAAAAATTATCTGCACAAACAACTTGAAATTTATCGCTCGCAAAATCTTCCGCTGGAAATCAAATGGAGCGATTCGCCGTATACCGCCAACCGTTATTACTTCGGACATACCGTATTGCTTGATCAGGTTCGATACTATCCCCTCATCCAGTTAATGCTGGTAGCCGTGCTGATATTTTTTATCATTTATTCCATCAGTACGCAGAACCGTGCTACGCAGAACCAGGTTTGGGCGGGTATGGCCAAGGAAACGGCTCATCAGCTGGGCACACCCCTGTCATCCCTGCAGGGCTGGATTGAAATGTTAAAAGAACAGGGCACACCGGATGAAACAGTTTCTGAATTACAAAAAGATGTGGACAGGCTGAAACTGGTTTCTGACCGCTTCAGTAAGATCGGGAGCATTCCACAACTTGAAAAGTCTGACCTGGTACCACAGATTCAGCAAATGCTGGATTATATGCGCAGGCGAACCACATCCAAAGTGCAGTTCAGTTTTGAAAAGAACGGGCATGAACAAATTGATTCAAATATCTCCCCTCCCTTATTTGACTGGGTGATTGAAAACTTATTAAAAAATGCCCTGGATGCGATGGAGGGGAAAGGACATATTGATATCAATATAAAAGATGAAGCAAAGCAGGTTACCATTGATGTGAGTGATACGGGCAGGGGTATTTCGCCCGGTAATGTAAGGCGTGTTTTCGACCCTGGATTTACTACAAAAAAAAGAGGCTGGGGTCTGGGACTCTCCCTGTCAAAACGGATCATTGAAACCTACCACAAGGGCGAATTATTTGTAAAACAGTCGGATTTGGGTAAAGGAACCACGTTCCGGATTATCCTTTCTAAAATTTGATCCCTTCATAAAATCTTCGGTGGGAATTTTAATGGGAAGAGCTATTTTTGCAGTCCATTTTAAAGTCCTGGCTGCGGAGGTGGCGAAACTGGTAGACGCACTACTTTGAGGTGGTAGCGCCGTAACTGGCGTGGGAGTTCGAATCTCCTCTTCCGCACATATCAAGCAATGCCCGCATATGCGGGCATTGTAGTTTTCGAAGCTTTTTCAAGCTTGCTTGGAAAAAGCGGAGAAAATAACAATGCAAGTGAGCGAAGCGAACGCATTGCTTGATATGTAACCTCCCCACCAGAGATCAGCGTAGCTAATCTCCTCTTCCGCACATATCAAGCAATGCCCGCATATGCGGGCATTGTAGTTTTCGAAGCTTTTTCAAGCTTGCTTGGAAAAAGCGGAGAAAATAACAATGCAAGTGAGCGAAGCGAACGCATTGCTTGATATGTAACCTCCCCACCAGAGATCAGCGTAGCTAATCTCCTCTTCCGCACATATCAAGCAATGCCCGCATATGCGGGCATTGTAGTTTTCGAAGCTTTTTCAAGCTTGCTTGGAAAAAGCGGAGAAAATAACAATGCAAGTGAGCGAAGCGAACGCATTGCTTGATATGTAACCTCCCCCACCAGAGATCAGCGAAGCTAATCTCCTCTTCCGCACATAAAAAAACCCTTCAGCTTTGCAGAAGGGTTTTTGCATACATGAACGAGCCAAACTTGCTTGGGCGAGTGAATGGATGCATAAACGGACCGTGCAACCCCTATAGTGTTCCTTTATTTCATATCCGGCATATCCATCATTTTCATCTCGCCCTTACCTTCTTTAAATTCGAGAACTTTCAGATTCATTTTCTCAATCTGATTCACACCTTCTTTGATTTTAATAAATTGATTGGGTTTGATATTTTTAAATTTCTGGATGGTTCCTGTTGTCGGCCATTTAATAATTAATTCATCAATCACGGACGCACGTCCGATCCCGATTTCTTTTCTAAGCGGGTTGGCGCCAAAACTTCCACCGGAATTTACATCCATATACACCGTTCTCTTTGTTCCGCTGTCATTGAATGAAACAGAAATATGCGCACCGATGGCCGACCGGTTGCTTTTATCTCCTTCGAGTAAAATACTGATCCAGTGATTATTATTCTGTCCGGGATTAACATAAAAAGAATTATAATAGGCATCTCCCGGATAAGCACCACCTACATTGATATAAATATCCTGACTGCCATCATTATTAATATCCGCAAAGGCAACACCATGACCCTTTTGTAAATTGCCCACCCTGGCTGATCCCGTAACCTCCGCAAATTGTTGTCCCGAAATATTTTTGAACATCCGGTTCGGGATAAGCGATTTGAAATCCGGGTTGCCTGTTCCCAGGTACATATCCAGCCAGCCGTCATTGTCTACATCACCAAAATTCGCACCCATGGCAAAAACGGGTTTTTCCAACCCCGTTTGTTTCGCTACGTTCGTAAATGTGCCATCATGATTATTATGGTACAGATACATTCTGCTGGGATTTTTCATCGGCCGGTGCAGCGCTTCTGCCGCCAGTGTGCTGGACAGATTTTTCCCATACTCAAATCCGCATTCAAAAATGTCGGGCCATCCGTCATTATCATAATCCCAGAACCAGGTTGGAAAGGTTGAAGTACTATCGTTGTCTAAGCCGGCCTCCTTTGTAACATCTTCGAACTGCGGGATCTTTCCTTTGATCCCTTTATTTTTTAGCAGTATTCTTTTCCCATCGAAACAGGAAACAAAAATATCGGGCCATCCGTCGTTATTATAATCGGCAGTCACCACACCTTTCATGAAATGCGTAATCGCAGTTCCCGATTCTGATGCAACATTTGTAAAGGTCCCATCCTGGTTATTAATATATAATTCTGCAGGGTGCGGATGATCGGGAGTCATGGTTTCATTCCCGATATAAAGATCCAGCCAGCCATCGTTGTTAAAATCTGCCCAGGTTCCTGTCTGGGTAGGATGAAAAGAAAGCAGTCCACTCTCAATCGTAACATCTGTAAAAGTTCCGTCGCCATTATTTTTTAGTAATGTATTCGGCTGTTTGCCATATTCACCATACCAGGCCCCTCTCAAAACAAAAATATCCGCATAACCATCATTGTTATAGTCTGCCTGAATCAGATTCAGCACGCCTTTGATCAGGCCAATGCCGGAACTCTGTGAAGCGTCTGTAAATGTTCCATCCGCATTGTTTTTATAAAAGTGCATGGCCTCATCCAGTGAAGTGGAGGAAGTAACGATATCCAGGTAGCCGTCGTTATTAAAATCATCCACGATGGCGCCACCCGACATCTGCATCGGTCCGGCGATATTTAAATCGCCCGCCATATTTTTAAATGCTTTCAATTTATACAGGGAACTATCCTTATCCATTCCTGGTATCAGCCATTTCGCAGGTACCTGTGAAGGATAGGTCCCGATCGTCATGTAGGCGATATTCAGCAGCCATCTGGATGACAAGTCGCCGGAATCTTTTTTTAAAATATTTTCATATAACTGAATGGCTTTTTGTGTAGCATATGGATCTACATATACCCCGGACCCCCGGATGGGAAATATGCAGGATTCAGCAGAATGATTATGAACGCAATTGTTTCTTTCCCCCAGACGCAGGTAGGACAATGCCAGGTTTTCTTCAATCAGTTTGGATAATTGATCCCCGTTATCTTCTCTTACCATGTGTATATTTTCCAAAATCTCGGCAGCTTCTTTTTCTTTCCCCAGTTTCAGCAGCGCAAAGGCCCTGTATGCAAAAATCACAAACAGTTGCTCTTGTGGCATAGGCTGTTTGGCCAGTGAATCATAAAAATTTAATTCTGCCTGCGGATTGAACTGGTTGTTTATATCCATGATGGGTTTCAGACCCTCTTTGTACAACCGGTTGGCTTCAGCTTTCTTGCGGTAATTTTTTATGAAAGTGTAACTACTGAAAATGAGCAATATCAGCAGCGGGACAGTAATGATCGTGACTATTTTTTTCACAGCGTCTAAGATAATATATTTTAGATAACGTCCCGCTCTGACGGATATAGCGGGCACGTTTTTCACAGTCGGAGATTTGCTCTTTAACAACTAGCTTTGAATAAATAAATCAACTATTGTCCGCCTTTCATCCGGAAATCCGGCAAGTACAGGTAATAAGATATATAACACCCCTGCGGGAGGGCGGATCGCTGCCCGCCATTGCGGAAGCAAATGATGGTTTTTTATATGTTGTAAAATTTCGTGGTGCCGGGCAGGGCAGTAAATCACTGATAGCCGAATTGATCGGAGGCGAAATAGCACGTGTTCTGGGATTACATGTTCCGGAAATAGTTTTCGCCCAGCTCGATTCAGCCTTCGGACGTACAGAGCCAGATGAAGAAATTCAGGATCTGCTCAAAGCAAGCGTCGGACTGAATATCGGCCTTCACTATCTTTCCGGCGCCATCAGTTTCGATCCGATAGTAACACCTGTAAACGTCCGGCTGGCCTCTGAGATCGTCTGGCTGGATTGTTTTCTCACCAATGTTGACCGTACATCCAATAATACCAATATGCTGGTATGGAACACGGAGCTCTGGTTGATAGATCATGGTGCGTCATTATATTTTCATTATTCACCGGAGAATTGGGAACTGAAAGCAGAAAACCATTTCCCGCAGGTTAGGAATCATGTATTGCTTCCCTACGCGGATCTGTTGGAAGAAACGGATGAGTTATTCCGGTCCATCCTGACCTCTAAAAAACTGAAAGCGATTGTGGATCTTGTACCGGATGAATGGTTTGACAAAGAGGGGCCTCCGGCTGTTGAAGCCAGGGATATTTATTTGCGGTTCCTGCAGATCAGGCTGGGGGCATCGGAAATTTTTATAAAAGAAGCACAAAATGCCAGAGCAGCACTCGTTTGAATATGCGATGATCCGTGTTGTTCCCAAAGTGGAAAGGGAAGAATTCATGAATGTGGGTGTGATCATCTATTGCCAGTCCCTTGCTTATCTGGATGCGTCTTTTACTTTGGATGAAGAAAGACTGCGCGCTCTTTCGCCGGGACTGGACATGACCGAAATAAAAAAACATCTTTCTGCATTCTGCGAAATCTGCAAGGGCGGTTCCCACGCCGGACCGATTGGAAAGCTCGACATGGGTTCCCGGTTTCGCTGGTTAACAGCTACGCGCAGTACGGTGCTGCAATGTTCCAAAGTACATCCTGGCCTGAGCTCCGACCCCGCCGCTACGCTAAAAAACCTGCATGCCCGCCTGGTCCGGAATGAATAAATCCGCCCCGGATTCTGACGAATCCTGCTATCTTAGTGTCCCTGACTAAAACAACTAAGTATGTTACTAAACCGATTGCCTGCCGCTCTACTGCTCCTTTCTTTCTGTACTAACCTGCATGCACAAACGCAGGAGATCAGCAAAAAGGTCGACAAGCTGATCAGTGATATGACGCTGGATGAAAAAATCGGACAGATGACCCAGGTCACCCTGGGCGTCGTTGCCAAAGGCGGCGGTGGAAACGAAGACGGCTCCCTGGATCCGGAAGCACTCAAACACGCCGTATTGGATTATAAAGTAGGTTCCATTTTAAATACCACCGCCCATGCACTCTCTGTAGAAAAATGGAGGGCCGTACAAACCGAAATCCAGGATGAAGCAAAAAAATCCAGATTGAAAATTCCGGTGATCTACGGTCTCGACGGAATGCACGGACAAACATATACGCTTAACTCAACTTTATTTCCGCAGAATATTGCGATGGCCGCAACCCGCAACCCCGACCTGGTGGCGTTGGCCGCTCATATCACGGCCAATGAACTGCGCGCATCGGGTGTACGCTGGGAATTCGCACCGGTACTGGATTGCGGGCGTCAACCCCTCTGGTCAAGATTTCCCGAAACATTCGGAGAAGATGTTTATATCGGTAAGACCTTGGGTGCAACAGCGGTCCACGCTTACCAGGCTGACGGATTGACCAACCCAACGGCCGTAGCTGCCTGTATGAAACATTACCTTGCTTATTCCGCGCCGCGTTCGGGTAAGGACCGCAGCCCGTCTTATATTCCCGAAATTGAATTGCGTGAATATTTTATTCCGCAGTTTCGCGAAGCCATCAAAGCAGGTGCGGCTACGATCATGATCAATTCCGGAGAGATTAACGGTATACCCGTTCACGCCAGTAAATATTTACTCACGGATGTATTGAGAACTGAATTGGGATTCCAGGGTGTGATCGTTACTGACTGGGAAGATATCATACGGTTGCACACCCGCCACCTCGTTGCCAACAGTCCCCGCCAGGCGGTCGTTATGGCAATCAATGCGGGCATCGATATGAGTATGGTGCCCATGGATTATTCTTTTTTTGATTTATTGAAAGAAGCAGTACAGAAAAACGAAGTCCCCGTCAGCCGTATCAATGATGCTGTAAAACGGATTCTTTTATTGAAGTATAGCCTGGGACTTTTTGATAATCCCTATCCGGAACCTGCATCGTTTGCAAATTTCGGCAGGCCGGAATATCAGCAGGCAGCGCTGCAGGCAGCTCAGGAGGCGATGACCTTGTTGAAAAATCAAAACAATATTCTTCCCCTCTCAAAAGATAAAAAGGTATTGGTCGCCGGTCCCTCGGCCAGCAGCCTTGCACCATTGAACGGAGCCTGGTCCTACACCTGGCAGGGAAACCAGGAACAATGGTATCCCGCCGACAGCAAAACGATCGGACAAACCATCGCCGAAAAAACCGGAGGCAAAGCAAGTGTTCTGAGTGCAAAGGGATTTGACAATACACAAAACTTCGACACAGCCCGGTTAAGATCTGCCGCCCGGGATGCGGATGTGATTGTATTGTGCCTGGGAGAAAACGCGTATGCAGAAAGTCCCGGTAATATCAGCGATCTGGCCCTGCCTGAGAATCAAATGGCACTTGCCAGAACCGCCGCTGCGACTGGAAAACCAGTGATCCTGGTTTTAACAGAAGGCAGGCCACGCCTCATTTCATCCATCGAACCTTCCATGAACGGAATTTTGTTGGCATACTGGTCGGGAAAGAAAACTGCCGAAGCGATTGCCGACGTATTGTTTGGTGATTATAATCCCGGTGGCATTCTTCCTTACTCCTATCCGCGGTACTCAGGTGAAATCGTACTGTATGACCGGAAACATACCGAAGACGTACGCGAAATTTTCAATGCAGACATGACCTGGGACGGATACAACCCCCTGTTTCCATTTGGATGGGGTTTGAGTTATACCCAGTTTACTTATGGACCGATCAGTCTCAGCTCATCATCTTTAAAAGGATCAGGCAGTCTCACAATCACGATTCCCATAACGAATGCCGGAGCAAGGGAAGGAAAGCATACGGTTGAACTCTACAGTCACCAGCAGTATGCCAGCATAACACCCAATATGCAACGCTTGCGGGCGTTTAAAAAAATCGATCTGAAGGCTGGCGAAACACAAACTGTTTCTTTCACACTCACAGCAGCTGATCTGGCTTTTGTAAATGCCGATCTGAAAACGGTTACTGAACCCGGAAATTTTGACCTGATGATCGGAAAACAGAAAGTCAGCTTTAGCTATCAACCCTAGGGGCGATCTTAAATTTATTAAGTAAGAAATGAACCGGATTATTATCACAGTGGCTTCTGTTCTGCCGTTGATTTTTGCCGGCATCTATCCCCTCTATGCACAGTCTGACTCATTAAGAAAACAAGTCCCGGTCAATGTAAAAGCGACAGATTCGGGAAAAAATCAAATCCTTTCTCATGAGACGGATGAATTTCAATCTGTCAGAGCCGATCAGATGGGAGATTCCATCCGGCTTCTGCAGTTGAAATATGAACTTCTCAAACTGGGTGCGAACGACAATAAAAAAAAACAGTCGATTACTTCCGAAAGAGACCAGATTAAATTAAGGGACTCGCTGCGAAAAGTACTTCAAAGGCTGAAAATCGATTCGCTGCGATCAATCTATAGCGGATATCCGGTAGTTCTTTCCGATGATACAATATTCTTTGTATTTGCAAAAATTGGAAGTTACTCGCCGGATGAACGGGCAAAAGCAGTTTCCGGCCGGATACTTAAACAGGCGGAGGATTATTATTTTAAAGAAGATTCACTAATAATCGTCCCATCTGAACTAACTATGGATATCAACTACAAGGATGAAGTGATCACGAGCATTTCAGAACTGGATGCAGTATGGATGAATTCAACGAAAGAATCGCTGGCGGAAAATTATAGAACAAAGATTTCGGTTGCGATCAGAAAATACAAAGAGGAGAATAGCTTGTCGGCGCTGATCAGGGATTTTGCCATGGCAGTAGGGGTGCTCGGTGTGCTCATTCTGATTATTTTCTTTATCAATAAAATATTTAAATGGATTAAAAATAAAATTGAAAAACAACGGGGAAGTTCTCTGAGGGGCTTTAAAATACGTAATTATGAATTCCTGGATACGAATCGTCAGCTAAGCCTGATATTTGCCCTTGCCAAACTCGCTAAATGGATCATCATTCTCACTTTAATATACCTGACCCTGCCCGTTCTTCTGGGCATTTTCCCTTGGACGGGTGGATTTGCAGCAAAGCTGATTTCATATTTTCTCAATCCGGTCAAACATATTTTGATATCAGTCTGGTACTACCTGCCCAATTTTTTCACCGTCATCGTACTGATCATATTTTTCCGGTACCTGCTGCGCATTTTACATTATTTTAAAAATGAAATTGAAAGAGGTGCGCTTAAAATTCCCGGGTTTTATGTGGACTGGGCGAATCCGACTTTTCAGATTATACGCGTGCTGATCCTGGCTTTCGCGCTGATTATTATTTTCCCCTATCTGCCCGGATCTGATTCACAGATCTTCAAAGGTGTATCCGTTTTCCTCGGTGTGCTATTCACTTTTGGATCCGCAGGTGCATTGAGTAATATAGTCGCCGGCCTCGTGTTGACTTATATGCGTGCCTATAAGATTGGTGACAGGGTAAAAATCGGCGATGCCACTGGTGATGTGATGGAAAAATCCCTGCTGGTTACGCGGATAAAAACCATTAAAAATGAAATCATTTCGATTCCCAATTCTACTGTGATGAACAGTCATACGACCAATTTCAGCGCCGAAGCAAAAGAGAATGGTTTGATCATTCATACAACCGTGACCATTGGTTATGAAAACCCCTGGAGAATGATTCACGACTTGTTGATCAAAGCCGCATTGGCAACGGAGTTAATTGAAAAAGATCCGGCTCCCTTTGTATTTCAGACCAGCCTGGATGATTTTTATGTCAGTTACCAGATTAATGCATACACCCGCGATGCATTTAAACAGCAAAATACGTACTCCAATCTGCATCAGAATATTCAGGATATGTTTAATGAAGCCGGCGTTGAAATCATGTCGGCCCATTACAAGTATATCCGTGATGGAAATCAGTCCACCGTTCCTCCGGATCATTTGCCGGATGATTACGTCACACCGGCCTTTAGGGTTAAACCGCTAACTAAAGAAGATAATTCTTAGTCACAATTTGGTAATGTGAAATTGTGGAGTTATGCACAATTCCACATTCCCGAATTGTGACTATTGTGAAAGTAAGTTTCGTAACGCAGATTCCACCTTCAAGCCATTGGGTAGAACTTCATTTTCCAATAAAACATTCATGGGAATAGCGGGCACATTCATCGCTCCAAGAACTTCTACCGCAGCATCCAGCGATTTGAAACATGCTTTGGAGATCCGCGCCGCCAGCGCTTCCGCAAAGGAATTATTCTGCGCATCTTCTGTGAGCACCAGGCATTTTCCGTGAAGACGCACGGTCTCGAAAATGAGTTCTTCATCTAACGGGAACAAACAACGCAGATCCACGATTTCAATCTGACCCGGTAATTTTTTTGCAGCAGCCATCGCCCAGTAAACGCCCATTCCATATGTTATCACAGCTGCCGATTCTCCGTTTTCCACCGCAGCGGATGAAGCTTTCAGCGCTATAGACGCTTTTCCCAGCGGGATAATATAATCGCGGGATGGTTCAGGCGTTTTCGCATCCTCCGTTCCCGGAACCTTACTCCAGTAAAGACCTTTATGTTCGAGCATGATCACCGGGTTGGGATCCAGGAAAGCAGCTTTCATCAATCCTTTCATATCGGCCGCATTGGATGGATAAACTATTTTTAATCCTTTTACCGATAACAGTGTAGTTTCGATTGAACCGCTGTGATACGGTCCCCCGCCCTGGTAAGCACCCACGGGAACACGGATCAGCGTCTGGACAGGAAATTTTCCGCAGCTCAGGTAACATGATTTCGCAATCTCGGTAACGAGCTGATTAAATCCCGGAAAAATATAATCGCCGAATTGAATTTCCACGATGGGTTTTAAACCAGTCGCACACATACCGGCTGTTGAGCCAATAATGTATGCTTCCTGAATCGCGGTATTGAAAACCCGGTCATCCCCAAACTGTACAGCCAGTGTGGCTGTTTCGCGGAACACGCCGCCCAGTCTTCTTCCGATATCCTGTCCGTACATGATGGCTTCCGGGAAGTCTTCCATGATCTCACGGAGCGCATACAGCACGGCGTCCACCATCGGAATTTTTTTTGCGTTCGCAGGGACGCGTTCCCCGGATTCATGTAATACGGTTGTTGGAACAAAAATATATTCGCCAGCTGTGGCGGGTTCTGGTTCGGGAGAAGCCATTGCCATTTTGAAATCTGATGCAACTTGAATTGCCGCTTCTTTTTCAATATCAGCTATATATTCCCCGGAAACGCCATGCCTTTGTAATTGCCTTTTAATAAGAATCAGGGGATCCGCTGCGCGGTGTTTTATAAGATCCTCCTCTGTGCGGTAGGCTTCCATCCTCACACCGCTGGTATGGTGCGTTAACAGGGGCACTCGCGCCTGCACGAGATAGGGCGTTCTGTATTCACGCACGTACCGGAAAACCTGTTCCATGCAATTGAACGACTGTTCAAAATCAGAACCGTCAATCTTGATTCTTTCCATGCCGGGAAAACCTGCAGCATATTCAAACGCGTCCATGCTCCTGGCTTCATCAGACGAAACGCTGATGCCCCATTCATTGTCCTGCACCAGATAAATGATGGGAAGTTTTTTCAATACAGCCACCTGAAAAGCTTCACTCACTTCCCCCTCGGTTATACTGGCGTCGCCGAAGGAACAAAGCACGAGTGGCCGTTGCAGGCCCGGATTTGTTTTTTCCAGAAAAGCCAATCCCTGTGCGATGCCCGTAGCGGGAATCGCCTGCATACCGGTCGCACTGCTCTGATGTATGATGGTAGGTTTGTCTGCGCCCCGGAAATTTGGATGTGTATAATATACTTTTCCGCCGGTGAAAATATCATTTCCCCTGGCGAGCAGTTGTCGCATGAGGATCTCGGGAGAAAATCCCAGTCCCAGCAACATACTTTCGTCACGGTAATAAGGACTCACATAGTCCTCTGTTAAAAGTTGAAAAGCGGTGGCCAGCTGAATCGCTTCATGACCGGATGAGGTAGAGTGGACGTATTTGCAGACCTGCCTGTTTTGTTCATAGGTGGACGCCATGGCGCGTGCCGTGGCCATCAATCTAAAGGCGCGAATTAATATTCCGGCATCGACCATTGCAATCATTTGGTCCCGGCTTATCCGGGACAGAATCGGGAAGTTTGAAAATCATATTTTCAAATCTTCATCACCTCTGCGGCAGGAGTGGATCGGGAACTTTGGAAATCGTTTTCTCAAATCCTCATCAAGCCTGCAGTGAAGATGTGGATTTACTTAATCTCGAGAGACAACATACTTTCTTCTTCAATAAATGCTTCGAGTTCGTCGCCGACGACACACTCACCTACACCGGCTGGTGTGCCTGTAAAAATGAGATCTCCGATGTTGATGGAAAAGTATGTAGAAATATACGCTACGATCTGGTCAAAATTGTGCAGCATGAGGCTTGATTTACCCGACTGCACCAATTCCTTATTTTTATACAGACCAAAGTTGATTTCCTTTTTATTTTTCACATTCTGTATAGGTGTCCATTTTCCGACAGCAGCTGAATTATCCCAGGCCTTGGCCTTTTCCCAGGGCAGTCCTTTTTCCTTCAGTTCGTTCTGAATATCCCGGGCAGTAAAATCGATGCCTACGCTTACGGCGTCATAATACTTGGAAGCAAAACGATCCTGTATATATTTCCCGTTTTTTGAAATACGCAACACCAGCTCGCATTCATAATGCAGTTCGTTGGTAAACTCCGGATAATAGAAAGGAGTATGGGCCTGTAACAGGGCGCTTTTAGGTTTCATGAAGATGACCGGCTCATCCGGCACATCGTTGTTCAGTTCAATAGCATGCGCAACGTAGTTACGCCCGACGCAGAATATTTTCATATTCGATTAAGGTTTTAAATAGAAGATTCTCGTTGTGTTCAAAAGGCCTGGAAAGGCGGGGGTTTCGGCATAGGAAGTGGACCGGGCTCTGAACCCGATAGAAATGCGACTGCTAAAATAATGATTCCCAATTACAAATCATAGCGTTATCTCTATTTTGTTGTAATCATTCATCGTCCTTTCCAGCCCCATATATACAAAGCTTTCAACCACCTGAACGGCCTTTTCATTTTTTATTTTTATAAGCGGCAGATCCTCTTCCCGCCATCTCCCCAACACCCATTCAACTTGCATACCGCGTGGAAAATCATTCCCAATACCGTATCTGAGACGCGGATATTGATCGGTCTGCAGTTCGGAAAAAATGCTTTTTAGTCCGTTATGCCCCGCATCGGTCCCATTTCCCCTCAAACGCAACCGGGATAACGGAAGGGCGATATCATCGGTAATCACGAGCAGGCGTTCCAGCGGGATTTTCTTTTTTTCAAGCCAGAACTTCACTGCTTTACCGCTCAGATTCATATATGTAGCCGGTTTAATACAGGTCAGCGTTTTACCCCGAAAAGATATTTCTGCGACACTTGCCAACCGGTCCGTAACGAATTTCACACCTTGTTTAGATGCAAGCAGATCCACCACCTCAAACCCGATATTATGGCGCGTCCCTTCGTATTCGGAACCAATATTACCCAGGCCAGCGATGAGATACATAGTATGAAAGTATGGAAGAATGGAAGTATGGAAGTCGATTAACAATTAACAATTGACAATTAACAATTAAAAAAAGGCTGTTCCAGCAGTTGAAACAGCCTTTTAAAACTATGATTTAATACTACTTCTTGGCGGCGGGTTTTGCAGCAGGCGCTTTTGCAGCGGCAGCAGGTGCAGCAGCTGTAGGCGCAGCAGATGCAGGTGCAGGTGCCCCGGTAGCAGCGGTTGTTTCTTCCTGTTTCAAAACACGTGTCAGCACAATGGATGCAACCGGAATTCTCGGGGAATTCAGGATCTCGTAGTTTGGTGCTTTCACATCTTCCACACGAATATTACCATTCAATTCGAGATTGGTGAGGTCCACTTCGATGTTTTCGCGCAGGAATTTCGGCAGCGTTTTAACTTTCAGACTTTTCATTTTCGTAATCAGTTTTCCACCATCCTTGACGCCTTTTGCGGCACCGGTAAATTTTAACGGAATGGTTGCGATTACTTTTTTGTCTTCCACCAGTTCCATGAAATCCAGGTGATTGAGAGCGTCCGTTACTTTGTCGAACTGGATTTCTTTAAGGATACAACGATGCGTCGTTCCGTCCAGTTTAACTTCTACTAATTGGAAATCCGGTGTGTATACCAGGGTCTTGAAAGCCGTCACTGGCGCTGAAAAATTCAGTTCGCGAGCACCCCCGTAAATTACACCGGGCACTTTTCCCTCAGAGCGGAGTAGACGGGTGGCTGTTTTGCCGAGTCCGGTCCTGAGTTGTCCTTCGATTGTAATTGTTTGCATGTTTATATTTGATTTAAAAAATACCTTATTTGTTCCTGAGCTGTGAGTGGATAAACAATCCGGTAATACTCCTGTTTTCAAAGGCATTCCGGATGGCGATCGCAAATAGTTCCGCTACACTCAGTACTTTGATCTTGGAACATTTCTGCTTCAGCGGAATGGTATCACAAACCACCAGCTCTTCCAAAACACTGTTCTCGATATTCGTGTAGGCATTTCCACTCATCACCGGATGCGTACAAAGTGCTCTCACACTCCTGGCTCCTTTTTCCTTCAACAGGCCCGCAGCCTTCGCCAGGGTTCCGCCCGTATCACAGATATCATCAATCAAAACCACATCCCGGTCTCCCACTTCCCCGATCACCACCATGCTGGCAATTTCATTCGCCCTTTT
>Ga0206913_1039_pt1:15000-32304 | contig 32304 bp, 13 predicted proteins | sample Alteio_BWOrgHeat_72_FD_152942 | JGI IMG/M metagenome (GOLD analysis project Ga0206913, IMG submission 152942) | Enriched cells from forest soil in Barre Woods Harvard Forest LTER site, Petersham, Massachusetts, United States -... | ecosystem: Environmental > Terrestrial > Soil >... | reverse complement strand
GGATATTTTTAACCGCGCAGCTGAAAAACTGGGCCTTGAAGTATTGGGTTACCGTAAAGTTCCGGTGAACCCCGACGGAATCGGACCTACCGCCCTTTCTGTTGAACCGGATATTGAACAGGTATTTATTGCCAGTCCAGACCATTTCAATGACCCGGAAGAATTTGAACGTAAATTATTTATACTGCGGAATTATTCCAGTCATCTCATAGAGAGCTCGGTTAAGAAAGACCCAATTGGATTTTATCTCGCTTCGCTCTCATACAAAACAGTCGTCTATAAGGGTCAACTCACAAGCAAACAGGTACGTCATTATTTTCCTGATCTGACAAATAACCGCATCGTCTCCGCATTCGGGCTCATCCACTCCCGTTTCGCTACCAATACCTTCCCTTCCTGGAAACTCGCACAACCCTTCCGTTATATCGCACACAATGGTGAAATCAATACGGTTCAGGGAAACCTGAACTGGCTAAAGACCAGTGAAAAAGGTTTTGAATCTCCCTACTTCACAAAAGAAGAAATGGAGATGATGCTTCCGCTGATAACGGAAGGACAATCAGACTCTGCCTGTCTGGACAATATGATCGAGTTGCTGTTGCTCTGCGGCCGTTCCCTGCCCCACGTGATGATGATGCTGATCCCCGAAGCCTGGGATGGCAATGAACAGATGGACCCGATAAAAAAAGCATTTTACGAATATCATGCATCTTTAATGGAACCCTGGGATGGGCCCGCTTCAATCTCTTTCACCGATGGAAAAATGATTGGAGCTACACTCGACAGAAACGGACTGCGCCCGTCCCGCTATTGCGTTACCACTGACGACCGTGTCATCATGGCTTCAGAAACCGGCGTTCTTCCCATAGATCAGAAAATCATCCGAGAAAAAGGTAGACTTCAGCCAGGAAAAATGTTCGTGGTAGATATGGAACAGGGAAGAATCATCAGCGATGATGAGATCAAGAATAAAATTTGTTCTTCAAGACCATATGCTGAATGGTTGAACAAATACAAGATCCGGCTCGAAGAATTACCTGAACCACGCGTTGCGTTTACTGAATTACAGCATGACCAGATTTTTAAATATCAGAAGGCTTTCGGTTATACAACAGAGGACGTTGAATCCATCATCACGCCGATGGCATTGGATGGAAAGGAACCCATAGGTTCCATGGGATCTGATATACCCCTGGCGGTACTCAGTGATGAGCCACAACATCTAAGCAGTTATTTCAAACAATTATTCGCGCAGGTAACCAACCCTCCGATCGATCCGATCCGCGAACGTTTGGTCATGTCCCTGGCAACTTTTGCAGGTAACAACGGAAATCTGCTGGTGGAAGATCCGCTTGCCTGTCATTGTGTGGCCTTAAAACACCCGGTACTGACAAACCACGAACTCGAAAAAATCCGAAGTATAGATACGGGAATCTTTCAGGCAAAAACATTACAGCTTTATTTCAGGGCCGATGAAAAACCAGGTTCCTTACAAGCAGGTTTAGAAAGGCTTTGCCGTTATGCCGTAGATGCTGCGAAAGACGGATTTGAGGTACTAATATTATCTGACCGGGCTATTGATTCGGATCATGCTCCAATTCCATCGCTACTTGCAGTGGCTGCTGTTCATCATCATTTAATCAGGAAGGGATTACGCGGACAGGTAGGCATTATCGTGGAAGCGGGCGATGTTTGGGAAGTACACCACTATGCCTGTCTTATTGGATTCGGCGCAACTGCTATTAATCCTTATCTGGCATTCGCAACGATACACGATGCGCAGAAAACGGGAAAATTGCAAACCAGTTTTGAACCTGAATACCTGAGAAAAAATTATATCAAGGCGGTCAATGAGGGATTGTTGAAAGTATTCTCTAAAATGGGAATCTCCACATTGCAGTCTTACCAGGGTGCCCAGATATTTGAAATCATTGGATTAAACAATTCCGTGGTCGATAAATATTTTACCGGTGCAACGTCCCGTATCCAGGGAATGGGACTGGATGAAATTGCGCGCGAAACGCTCGCTAAACATTTATTCGCATTTACCCGCAAAGACATCCCGGTGGAACGCTTACCAACCGGTGGCGTATATCAATGGAAACGGAAAGGAGAATTTCATCTCTTCAATCCGAACACCATTCACTATCTGCAATATTCAACTCATATGAACGATTATGCATCGTTCAAAAAATATTCAAAGCTGGTGAACGATCAGATGGAAAAAACTGCTACCATCAGAAGTTTGTTCCAATTCAAAAGAAACCGTCCAACCATTTCAATGGAAGAAGTGGAACCGGAAGAAAGCATCATGAGAAGATTTGCAACGGGCGCCATGAGTTTCGGATCTATTTCACATGAAGCCCATTCTACCCTGGCAATTGCCATGAACCGTATTGGTGGAAAAAGTAATACTGGCGAAGGGGGCGAAGATGAGTTTCGTTTTGAACCATTGGCAAATGGCGATTCCATGCGTTCAGCCATTAAACAAGTTGCTTCTGCGAGATTTGGTGTTACCAGCTATTACCTTACACAGGCTGATGAATTACAAATCAAAATGGCACAGGGGGCGAAACCCGGAGAAGGCGGACAATTACCCGGGCATAAAGTAGATGAGTGGATCGGGAAGGTCAGGCATTCAACACCGGGTGTCGGACTTATTTCTCCGCCGCCGCATCATGATATTTATTCTATTGAGGATCTTGCACAGTTGATATTCGATTTGAAAAATTCAAACCGCAATGCGAGAATTAATGTAAAACTGGTTTCCAAAGCAGGCGTCGGTACAATTGCAGCGGGTGTTGCAAAAGCAAAATCGGACGTAATCCTGATTTCCGGCCATGATGGCGGCACCGGTGCATCTCCCATCAGTTCTATCCGTCATACCGGTTTGCCCTGGGAATTGGGATTGGCGGAGTCTCATCAGACACTGGTGAAAAATAAATTACGCAGTCGTGTTGTTTTGCAAACCGATGGACAATTAAAAACCGGTCGTGATGTGGCCATTGCTACTTTACTCGGAGCTGAAGAATGGGGTGTGGCAACCGCAGCACTCGTAGTAGAAGGTTGCATCATGATGCGTAAATGTCATTTGAATACCTGCCCGGTGGGTGTAGCCACGCAGGATCCTGAATTGAGAAAACGTTTTGCGGGTAATGCTGATCACGTTGTAAACCTGTTTAAATTTCTGACCAGGGAATTACGCGAGATCATGGCTGAACTGGGATTCCGAACCGTGGATGAAATGGTGGGCCAGGTAGAATGTCTCGAGGCAAATGATAACCTGAAGCATTGGAAATCGAAAAAATTAAATCTGTCTCCGATTTTATTTAAAGAACCGACTTCTATGTACACTGGTATCCATCATTCAGAAGATCAGGACCATGGTCTTGAAGATGTTCTGGATTGGCAACTGCTGGCAGCAGCCAGGCCGGCACTCGAATCGGGGCTGAAAATATCTGCGGCATTTAATGTAAAGAATACCAACCGAACCATCGGTACCATTCTATCCAACGAAATCTCTAAACTATATAAATCGAAAGGACTTCCTGCTGATACCATTCATTTCAAACTGAAAGGAACTGCTGGCCAGAGCTTTGGCGCATTCAACACTTCTGGCGTTACACTTGAACTCGAAGGAGACGCAAATGATTATTTCGGGAAGGGATTGTCCGGTGCAAGGTTAATTGTTTATCCGGCACCCGATGCAGGATTTGTTCCGGAGGAAAATTTTATCATCGGCAATGTGGCGTTTTATGGAGCTACATCAGGTGAAGCCTTTATCAGGGGCAAAGCCGGAGAACGGTTTGCTGTTCGAAATTCCGGCGCAAATGCGGTGGTGGAAGGCATCGGAGATCATGGTTGTGAATACATGACAGGTGGCAGGGTATTGATTCTGGGTTCTACCGGGCGGAATTTTGCTGCTGGTATGAGCGGAGGAATCGCGTATGTATATAATGTAGATGGAAATTTTCCTTCGCTCTGCAATCCGGAAATGATTGACCTGGATCCATTGAATGAAGAGGACATCCGGGAAATGAAGGATATGATTTCCCGCCACTATACTTATACCGGAAGTACGGTTGCGAAATTTGTATTGGAGGATTTTGAAAACCAGCTCCGGAATTTCGTGAAAGTGTTTCCAAAAGATTATAAAAAAGTATTGCAAGAAAAGAAGGCCCGTGTAGGCGTCAATTCCTGATCATCAATTTTAAGAAAAAAGCAATGGGTAAACCAACGGGGTTTCTGGAGTATAACCGTGAACTGCCTTCTAAACGACCTGTACAGGAAAGAAGAAAGGATTACAAAGAATTTGTGAATTTATATGAGCCGGAACAATTGAACAAACAGGCGGCCCGCTGTATGAACTGCGGCATTCCTTTTTGTCACCATGGATGTCCGCTCGGAAATGTGATTCCTGAATTTAACGATGCCGTTTACCGCAAAGCCTGGCAGGATGCTTACGATATCCTGATTACGACAAATAATTTCCCTGAATTTACCGGCAGAATTTGTCCGGCTCCCTGCGAAACCAGTTGTGTGCTGGGGATAAACCAGCCCGCTGTTGCCATCGAAGAGATCGAAAAACATATTATTGAAATCGCATTTGAGAAAGGTTTTGTAAAAGCAAAACAGCCCAATATCCGCACAGGAAAAAAAATTGCAGTCGTCGGCTCAGGACCTGCCGGACTGGCTGCTGCCGCTCAATTAAATTCGGCGGGCCATACGGTGACTGTTTTCGAAAGGGATGATGCCCCCGGTGGTCTATTGCGATACGGCATACCTGACTTCAAACTGGAGAAATGGATCATTGATCGCAGAATCAGCCTGCTCGAGCTGGAAGGCGTTGTATTCCGTTGCAATTCAAATGTGGGTGTGGATATCCGGATCGATGAACTGACCCGTGATTTCCATGCCATCATACTATGTGGCGGTTCTACTATTCCAAGGGATTTGACCGTGCCGGGCCGTGAACTGAAAGGAACTTATTTTGCCATGGACTTTCTGAAACAACAAAATCAAAGAGTTCGGGGTGTTACGGTATTGGAGGAAGATATTTTTGCCATGGGGAAAAATGTGATCGTAATAGGTGGTGGTGATACAGGAAGTGATTGTGTCGGAACGTCCAACCGGCATGCTGCCAAAACAATAACCCAATTTGAATTGCTTCCTCAGCCACCAAAAGAACGAACTGCCTATATGCCCTGGCCAACTTATCCCATGGTTATGAAAACAACGTCATCACACGAAGAAGGGGTTGAAAGGCAATGGGCCATGGCCACAAAGGAATTCATCGGTGATGAAAATGGAAATCTGAAAGCCCTCAAAATTGTTCAGCTGGACTGGAAAATGGCAGATGACGGCAGACCGGCAAAATTTGTGGAGGTACCCGGAACAGAAGAGACAATCCCCTGCGAACTCGCGCTATTGGCCATGGGATTTGTACATCCACAACATGAAGGACTTGTGAATGAACTGGGGCTGGAACTCGATGAACGCGGCAATGTAAGGGCTGCAGAAAAATCTTATCAGACCAATATCAAGAAAATATTTGTTGCCGGCGATATGCGCAGAGGTCAGTCGTTGGTCGTTTGGGCCATTAGCGAAGGCAGGGAATGTGCCCGTAAAGTAGATGAATTCCTTATGGGTTCTTCATTACTTGAAACCAAGGATCATTCATTGATTGGAGTGACTTACTAAGCTTAAAGCCTAAAGCTCAAAGCCTAAAACTACCTTAGGCTGGAATTTATTTACATAACACAAAGTATCAACAACGTCAGCACCCTCTGGTGCTGATTTGTTTTAAATACATATAACTCATAATAGTTTTAGGCATTGGGCTTTGGGCTTTAGGCTTGATAAACCTTAAATTTATAGTAATAAATAATTATGGACTATCCACTAATGCTCAATAAAGTTGAGAAATACGCCAGGGATTCTTTTGATCATACGAATCTGAATAATCTGCTTTACCACAATCTCCGGCATACGGAATCTGTGGCATCCTATGCCAAACAGATTGCCCATCATTATCAGCTCGGCGAGCGCGATTATTTTATCGTGGTCGCGTCAGCATGGCTGCACGATCTCGGGTATACTTTAGAGAGGGCGAATCATGAAGCAGAAGGTGCCGGGGCGGCCGCTATATTTCTCGGAAATCTCGGTCTGTCAGGCGTGGATATCGATGCTATAAAGGGTTGTATTCTGGCAACCAAACTGCCGCAGGACCCGCATAATCTGCTCGAAGAAATCGTTTGCGACGCTGACCTCTACCACCTGGGGACTTCACACTTCAGTGAACTGAATAAGACCATGCGAAAAGAAGCAGAAGAAGTAACGAATATCAAAATATCGAAAGATGACTGGAGAGTAAAAACCATCAATTTCCTTGAATCGCATACTTATCGTACAGAATATGCAAAGCTGTTATTGAATGACCAGAAGCAAAAAAATCTGGAGGAACTAAAAGAAAAATCCGAATCCAAATTTCAACACGATCTGCGTCCCAAATCACCATTGGTCACCGGCGAATTTACGGATGAAGCAACGCATCATCATGAAAAACATAAAAAGGACAAGGATAAAAATGAACGACCCGAACGGGGAATAGAAACGATGTTCCGGGTGAGTTCCTCCAATTCTCAGCGTTTGAGTGATATGGCAGACAACAAAGCGCATATCATGATAACTGTGAATTCGATCATACTTTCAGCAGTGATCAGTTTACTATTGCGAAAACTGGATGAAAACAGCTATCTAATGATCCCGACATTTATGTTACTGGCAACCAGCCTGACTACGATTATATTTTCTATTCTCGCTACCCGTCCGACCATTCCGAATGGTATTTTTTCCAAAAAGGATATCGAAGAAAAAAAAGTAAACCTTCTATTCTTTGGAAATTTTTACCGGATGAAACTTCCCGACTATAAAGAAGGAATGGAAAAGATGATGGGAGACAAGGACTATCTGTATGGAAGCCTGATTATGGATGGATTTGCGCAGGGAAAAGTTTTGGGGAAAAAATATCAGCTGCTGCGAATTTCTTACAATGTATTTATGTTCGGGCTGATCTTGTCGGTCATTGCATTTATTATCGCTTCTGCATTTTTTGGAAAATAATTACCCTTGCCTTATTATCTTTTTTTTCTGTACCCTGGTCGCTTCCAGCTACGTCATGAAGTTTTATTAAATGAATTGAAACAGCGAAGGGAAGATATGCCCCGGGCAATGGAATCCTATTATAAGTTCATCAATAAAATTGCAGACATCAAACTGAGTGATAAAAATGAATGGGTCAACATCCGGGATGCCGCCGGTGGTTCGATGCGGGTGACCATACGAAAAATCAATAAGAATGGGGAAGTGAAGGGTGAATTGATGGACAAGACATTCGAAGCGGGGTTAACAAAAGAAATCAGGATTTATATGAGCGATGGGGATGACAGTGTATCCATTGAAAACAAAACTTCTTCGATTGCCCTCAGGATCATCGGACGAGACGGAAGAAAGGTCTACCGGGTTGAAGACTCGAAAAAAAGAATAAAGCTTTATAATAAGGTGGATCCGGTTTTTTACGGTGATAGCAGCCGTTTCATAAAATATATTTCTACCGATACCGCAAATACAACATTTGTGCCAGTGAATTTGTATAATGTTACGATGCCTTTGTTAAATATTGCTATAAATCGGGATGACGGTTTGCTGATTGGTGTAGGTTTTGACCACACTGAGCAGGCAGGGTTTCGTAAAAATCCTTTTTCCAGTCGATATCAGATCATGGTAAATCATTCATTTTCAACCAGCGCTTTCAGTGCAAGTTATAAAGGGGAATGGACTTCCGTATTGGGAAGTGCCGATCTGACAATGCAGGCTTTTGCTTATGCTCCACAGAATACCCAGAATTTTTTTGGTAACGGAAATGAGACGGTTATCAATAAAACCGGTGACTACAAAAGATATTATCGCACCCGTTTCAACCTTTATCAGGCGCTTCCGGCGCTTCGCTGGAATTTCAATGGGCGACGGTCCAGTTTCAGTATGGGTCCTGCGATTCAATATTATCATTTTACTCCAAGCGACAATGAAGGAAGATTTATTCTACAACCAGGGGAGGTAAAAACCTATGACAGCAGCAGTATTGGAAGTGATCGTGTTCATGCCGGATTCATATTTAACTTTAATCAGGATCTTCGCAATAGCAAAATGATCCCGACCTGGGGTTCCTCGATATCAGTTCAAATGGCCGCGTGGCAGGGGTTAAATACTGCTTCAAAATCTTATGGACAATTAAAAGCGAGTGTTACGCTATTCAAAAGTCTGAATGACCGTTCCACATTGGTATTGGCAGATCGTGTAGGTGGCACTCTGACTGCTGGAAATCCTGCCTTTTATCAGACTGCATTTTTGGGGGGTCAGGGAAATCTGCTGGGTTATTCCCAATATCGCTTTTCAGGCGTGAACAGCGTATTCAATAATCTTGAATTGAGATTAAAACTTGCAGATTTTGCAAATTATATTTTACCAGGTCAGTTGGGGATATTTGGATTTTATGATATAGGACGGGTCTGGGAAAAAAATGATTATTCCCATCAATGGCACAACGGTACCGGCATCGGATTATATTTTTCACCCGCGCAAATGGCAGTCATACAAATCGTGGCTGCACATTCAGTGGAAGGTTGGTATCCTTGTTTTTCTTTAGGATTCAGATTTTAGGATCATGAAAGCAGATTTAATACATATCAGTAAGAAGATTCACTTTGAAAATAGTTTCAAGTCAGTGATCTCATTCAAAAAATTTATTGATTTTTTAAAGACCAGTATTCAGACGGGGCCATCAATCAAAATTCCATATTTCAAGTGGATCATCAAGAAGTTTAAAAAATTTCCAGAACTCTCAAACAATGTTCCGCTTGAAAAAGTCAGTGAATATGAAGAAATGCTGGAACTGGTTTCTACCTGCCTCCTGCCACTGGCAGCCGATGAGAATAGTTTGTGGGCGCTCAGCAGTCCGCTGTCCCCGCAAATATTTTACAGCACCGATGGATTTCATACGCTCATGGAATGCCTTGAACACCCGGTTGTACTTGACCCGGCAATGGGAAATGCGGATAGTGAATCTGAAAAGATCATGAGAGAATTACAGTACGGCATGTTGCTTGAAAATGTATACGCCCTGCCGTATTTAAAGAAAACGGAATGGATCCGGAAGTTCGAAGATCCGGATACGGGACTGGATAAATATTTCCAGGTAAATATCGACACACGTTTTATTGATATCCGGCCAATCAATCAATTACCGGCAATGGATTGCTCTTCCATGTCACCTGCCTCTGTGTGGGGTGAGGAATTCAAAAAAATACAAAAAACAATTTCTCTGAACCAATTCGAAGCAAGGGGATTCAGCATTATTACCCTGACCGATGTGACGGCAGAGCAGGCTGTTGAACAGGTCGGTAAACTTGTGATCCATCATACTGAAAAAGATAAACGTCCGTTGTTTGATGAGATTACACATGCTCTGCAGACGGTGGTTGGCAGTAAGGATTACCAATTCGGACTAGTCCCCTTCTTTTCTATTAATGACCGTCCCGCATTGATTTATGAGAAAATTCCCTATAGCATCATACTTCAGGCCTGCTGGAACTTCGATGTTTCAAAAAAAGAATTTTCCAAACTCAGGAATGATTTCTCCAGCAACCCAAGAATGATTATATGGTCAGCCAGTGACAAGGAAAGCCAACTGCCTGAATTAGTCGGAGACGCTTTCCGCCAGGCTGGCATCGGTACATATGTAATGTTCCCGATTTATCACCATGAACAGGTAACCGGATTTTTTGAAGTCAGCACTATGACAGGTATGCCTATGTTGAGTGAGGGTCAGATGGTGCGACTGAAACCCGTTCTTTCTATTATGACCCAGCTCATACAGGATATCATTGCGCGTTTTAACCGTCGTATTGAAAATATCATAAAGGAAAAATTTACCAGTATACAGCCGGCAGTTCAATGGAAATTCAATGAAGCAGCCTGGCATTATCTCAGGGATCATAGCAATGAAGAAAGAGATAATGTAGATGGAGTTGACACAGTAGAAAATATAATTTTTAAAAATCTACACCCGCTATATGGGGCGGTGGATATCAGAAATTCCACCATTCTTCGCAATCAGGCGCTGGAAAAGGATTACACGATTCAGCTCAGGACGCTGATCAATGCATTGTCTTCCTTCAATTACAACGAAAATCCACAGCTTGAACGAATCATGACCACGGCAAATAGCTGGCGGCAGATAATACAGGAACCTTTAACGACACAACAGGAAGTCAGGCTGAATGAATTTTTAAATTTGGACGTTCAATATGAATTTGAAAATCTACTGCAAGCTGAACCCGAATCGACCGACTTCCTGATACCTTATTTCCAATCAATTGATGAGGAAAACGGGATCGCTTTTGAAAACAGACGCTTACTCGAAACAACCATTAAGAAGCTAAATTCAACCGTCAATAATTATTTCGAAAATGCATCAACGGACCTTCTGAACATATTTCCCTGTTACTTCGAGAAATTCAGAACAGACGGAGTTGAATATGACATCTATGTAGGACAATCCATCGTTCCCCATGAGTCATTTAAGAAAGAACATTTACAGGAGATGAGACGCTGGCAATTGCGATCCATGATTCAAGTCGTACACCTGGTTCAGGACCTCGTGCCGGATATGGATTTTCCTTTACAAACAACACAGCTTTTATTTGTGCATCCGCAAACAATCGATATTACTTTTAGAAAAGATGAACGAAGATTCGACGTGGAAGGCGCATATAATATCCGCTATCAAATCATTAAGAAAAGAATCGATAAAGTACTGATTCTTGATACGAATGAACGTCTCACCCAACCGGGAAAAATTGCCGTTATTTATTTTGACGAACGGGACGCGCAGGAATTTAAAGGGTTTATCAGGGAGTTGCAGGATGAAAACCTTTTGCTGGATGATCTGGAAGAACTCGACCTGGAGGCCCTGCAGGGTGTGGACGGACTAAAAGCTATCCGGGTCGGCGTGCGCATAGAAGATTTAAATTCGATACCTGTATCCATGAACAAATTCGAAAAAACGATTTAAACTAATACAGCTATCATGAAATTGATTTCAAGAAAAAAATTCTTACTGTCGGGACTTAGCCTGGTAACACTTCCTTCTCTCCTTTCTATAAAGAAAGAAACCTCCTTGAAGTTGTCTTTCTCTACACTGGGCTGCCCGGACTGGAGTTTTGATAAAATCATTGATTTTGCAAGGGACAATCAATACAGCGGTATCGAAGTCAGGGGAATTCTTCGTCAGATGGAACTCCCCCTCGTACCTGAGTTCTCAAACACGGAGACTATTTCGACTACTATGAAAAAGATGAATGACCGTGGTTTGAAATTTGTAGATCTGGGTTCGTCTTGTGCGCTTCACTTTCCAAAGGGAGAGGAAAGAACAAAAAACCTCGACGAAGGAAAGAGGTTTATTGACCTTGCGGCGAAACTGAATTGCCCGTATATCCGGGTTTTCCCGAATCAAATACCCAAAGATCGTGACCGGCAGGAAACTTTGAACCTGATCATTGACGGATTAAAAGAATTGGCTGCATATGCCTCCAATACCAATGTAACCGTTTTATTGGAATCACATGGTGAACTGATTTATAAAAAGGATCTCCTGGTTGTGATGGAGGGTGCCGCCAGCCCGCATGTAGGGCTGGTATGGGATGTCTGCAATATGTGGATCGCTACCAAAGAAACTCCGGAAGAAGTGTATGCCTCTTTGAAACCCTTTATACGGCATACCCATATCAAGGATCTAAAAATTGAAAACAGTAAGGAAGAATATGTTCTGCTCGGAACGGGCATCGTGCCCATCTTCCAGGCCATTGATCTGCTTTACAAAAATAATTATCCCGGTTATTATAGTTTTGAATGGGAGAAATTATGGCATCCGGAAATTCCCGATCCCCAAATTGCCCTGACTGATTATCCCCTGGCGATAAAAAAACACTTTGGGCAAGTGTAAATCACAAAGCGTAAAGTATTTTAAGAATAAGTTTAAGAATCTATTATTTTACTTATCAATACGTGGCTTTCGATTTGCCCCTTGCGCTTTATGCATTATGCTTAAAAAAAATAATTTCTCATTAAATCAGCAACCAAGGCCGGCTGACGGATTTCAACAGACGGACGGAATTCTCTGTATTCCGGCTTGATTTCAAGTACGGGTGTTCCGTCGATCGCATCGAGCATTCTCACGCCAATCGATCTTCCTCTATGCCAGATTAACTCCACAGTGCTCAAGCCGATCTGATTAGGCCGGTCCTTGTTTCGCTGGGCGAAAATACCCATCTCGGGATAATCCGGATTGCCCCTTGGCCTGCGTACATATAGTGTCTTATCCTCCCCTGCTTTATCAAAATAATAAATGATTTCCAGTTGCGAAAAACCAAGGATATACCGAAAGGCATAGTCCGGGATATCTTCTGCGAGAATGAGTTCCGAAACGATCGTGCCCCAGTCAACGTCGAGGGTTGTCGTTCTGACGTTTTTTACCCAGGCGACTGGTTTTAGTTTTATTTCCCTGGTAAAAAAGGAGAAAGTTCTGATCTCATTGAAAATGAATACAATATTCTAAAAACTAGACCGTTTGATTCCTCTTGTACTAAGCATAAACACTTAGTACCACTTAAGGGTAAGCACCTAATACCGCTTAAGGGTAAGCACCTAGTCCAATAGTAATCACTAAGTCCAATATATATGAAACTGACCATATCCAGCCTATGTTTAGTTTTTATTCTGTCCCTATCTTTCCAAACACGTGCCGCCAATCGTTTCTGGGTATCCGTCGCCCCGTCTAACTGGAATAGTACTGCCAACTGGTCGAATGTTTCCGGTGGTGCCGGTGGTTTCAGTGTACCGGTTGCCGGAGATGCCGTAACATTCAATAATGTCAGACGTGGTAATTGCACTATTGATATTGCGGTGAATATCATGAGTTTAACGATAAATGCCGGATATACTGGCATCATAACACAGGGTGCTCATACGATCGCCATATCACACGACGCTACATTTTCAGCGGGCCTGTTCCTCGGTGGTTCATCCGATATTACGATCGGAGGAAATTTTACTTTAAACGGAACCAATTTTACTGCCACATCTGCTACGCTCGAAATCGATGGAAATCCGGCGTTTACAAGCGGCATTTTCACACATAACAACGGCACAGTAAAATTCAATGCTACCGGAGCTACGAATATATCCGGCACGAGTCCTACTTTTTTCACGCTGGAATTTGTTGGAAATGGATTCAATTATAATATCAATTCAACTGGAAACATACTTGTTACCAATAGTCTCAATTTGAGCGGAACATCCGCCTACAATCTAAATAATGGCAATATTGATGTAACGGGAGATATCAATATTACCAATACGGCCGCCGGAGACGGTGGTTCAGCTTCTGTAAATATCATAGGTCCCGGAACACAGAATTTTACGGGAACTAATACAGCAGGTCTCGGTGCACTCCCGGCGCTGACAATCAACAAACCTTCCGGAACGCTGAAGCTGTTCAATTTTCCCGCGTCTTCAAATACATTTTCATATGTGGCTGGAACTGTCAATGCCGGAAGCTCAACCTATTGCTTTGTTGATGGAACGACGGGCAATTACACTATCAACGGCAGTATCAGTCTGAATAATGTAGAATTTCTCGCCAATACGAATCGGACTTTTACTGTTCCCGCAGCCACTACACTAACCGCGTTGGGTGATTTTATAATGGCAGGCATCAGGAGAATAACCATCAATACCGGAAACATAAATATCAACGGAAATATTTTTTTGAAAAATACTTTTGCCACCGGTGGTGGCACAGCCACTTTACATATTGTGGGCGCAGGCAGTCAGGCTATGGACGGAACAGGCATTGCGATCAGTCAGAATCGTTTACCATTCGTAGTGATCAATAAATCCGGAGGGACGCTGACGCTGAAAGGAAATATTTCGGAGAGTCGTGACTGGACCTACAGCAGTGGAACTGTAGATGCTTCGAGCTTTGCTTCTACCGTCGTATTCGGCGGTAATAACCTGAACGTTACGAGCGCCGGAATGAACTTTTATAATGTGATATCTACCGGCAATACGGTGACGCTGACGAATAACCTGACCGTTCAAAATAATCTCACGATTACCGCTGGCCGTATTGCGCCAATTGCCAATACCATTAATCTTGGCGGAAACTGGAATGATTATGGCACGGCCGGGTTTACTGAGGCGACAAGTATAGTGAATTTCAATGGCACTGCTCTTCAAGCTATTGTATCTCCGGGAGGCGAGGACTTTACCAATCTGATCGTCAACAATACCGGTTCCGGAATCCAATTAAATAATAATGTAACCATAGCCACCAATTTTACGATGATGAACGGCAATATCAACCTGAATGGAAACAGTCTGACCCTGGGTTTGTCTGTTGCAAATAATGGTACTTTGGTACATACGAATGGAACGTTGACGGGAGCGGGGTTGTTTAAACGCTGGATAAAACCCGCGGTGATTGCAAATGGATCCGTCCTGGGTTTATTTCCTATGGGTACCGCTACAGATTACCGGCCCTTTTATGTTTCAGCAACTGCCATCGCGCCTACATCAGGGGGATCTATCACGGTTGCTTATGCAGATGCAACGACGAATACATCTGTTCCGACTTATCTGGATGGTGCGACAACGATCAAAGTAAGAAAGGATTTGCACTGGACCTTAACAATCGGAAACGGATTGGCGGGAGGCAATTATAATCTGGATGCGCAGGGTACCGGATTTGGACTGATTGGTGCGGTGTCTGATTTGAGACTTACGCTAATCAACAGCGGTATTGGAATACCAGGTGTAAATGCGGGAACCACCTTAAATCCGCAGGTCAACCGAACGGGTTTGACAATGGCCAATCTTTCGAACAGTTTCTACATCGGATCGATTAATTCTGTAAGTACACCATTACCTATTGCTTTGATTTCATTTACAGCATTTCCTGCAAACAACGAAGTCAAACTAAACTGGTCGACTTCTGCCGAAATAAATAATGATTTTTTTACTGTCCAGAAATCACAAGATCAATCTGGATGGGAAAATATATTGCAGATACCAGGACATGGAACAAGCAGTACTACACAATTCTATTCGGCAAATGATCCGCAACCATACGCAGGAATTTCTTACTACCGTTTAAAACAGACGGATATCGACGGGAAAGAATCCTATTCTCCAATCGTCTCTGTGAAACTTGAGGGAGAGAATTCCGGTGTTTCCGTTTATCCCAATCCGGTAAGTAACCAGCTTGTCATACATTTTCCTTCCTACGGAAATTTTCAGGTAGCCTTAACGGGTATCAACGGGCAGATCGTTCGTAATGCTGTTTCTATTTCAGTAAGTGATATGACCATAGATGTTTCACAATTCAAAGCAGGAATTTATTTCGTGCATATTCTGCATGAAGGCCATTCTGAAACGAAGAAAATAATGATATACCGATAGAAAAGTTAAGGGTTAATAGTTAAGAGAGAAGAGTAGCTTACCATCAGACTTGAGGAATGACTTACCTATTTAATAAACAAAAAAAGCCCCGTCTAATAAAAGACAGGGCTTCAATAAATATGGCAGCTACCTACTCTCCCGCATTGTGGTGCAGTACCATCGGCCATAAGGGGCTTAACTTCTCTGTTCGGAATGGGAAGAGGTGAACACCCTTGGAAAAACCACCATAAAAAGATCAACGCTTAAAGTGTAAAGCTCAAATCTTAAAGCCTGAATGGCGTTAAGCGTTCAGCGTTTAACGTTCCGCGTAAAAAATTGCATATTGGGAGTTGTAATAAGAATACTATTGGATTTTTTATCTGACTGTAAAAACAGAAAAATAAAAAAAATTAAAGCATACGGGCAATTAGTACTACTCGGCTTTACTGTTACCAGTTTTATACCTGTAGCCTATCAACGTCATAGTCTTTGACGACCCTTAAAAGAAAACTCATCTCGTGGTAGGTTTCACGCTTAGATGCTTTCAGCGTTTATCCTGTCCGTACATAGCTACTCAGCACTGCACCTGGCGGCACAACTGATACACCAGCGGTACGTACGACCCGGTCCTCTCGTACTAAGGTCATGTCCACTCAATTTTCTTACGCCCATCACAGATAGGGACCGAACTGTCTTGCGACGTTCTGAACCCAGTTCACGTGCCACTTTAATCGGCGAACAGCCGAACCCTTGGGACCTTCTCCAGCCCCAGGATGTGACGAACCGACATCGAGGTGCCAAACCTCCCCGTCGATATGAGCTCTTGGGGGAGATCAGCCTGTTATCCCCGGAGTACCTTTTATCCTTTGAGCGACGGCCCTTCCATACAGAACCGCCGGATCACTTTAGCCAGCTTTCGCTCCTGCTCGACATGTATGTCTCACAGTCAAGCACCCTTATACTAATGCGCTCTTCGTACGATTACCAACCGTACTGAGGGTACCTTTGCAAGCCTCCGTTACACTTTAGGAGGCGACCACCCCAGTCAAACTACCCACCATGCACTGTTTCCCGCGAGGGATTAGATTCTAAATCAAAGAAGGTTGGTATTTCACCGACTGCTCCACCTCACCTGGCGGCAAGGCTTCGTAGCATCCCAACTATTCTACACATCCGTAATTCAAAATCAATGCAAAGTTGTAGTGAAGGTTCACGGGGTCTTTCCGTCCCGTGACGGGTAACCGGCATCTTCACCGATACTACAATTTCACCGGGCTCGTGGAGGAGACAGTGTTCAACTCATTAGACCATTCGTGCAGGTCGGAACTTACCCGACAAGGAATTTCGCTACCTTAGGACCGTTATAGTTACGGCCGCCGTTTACTGGGGCTTCAGTCAGAAGCTTTGGCTTACGCCGAACATCCTTCCTTAACCTTCCAGCACCGGGCAGGTATCAGGCTCTATACGTCATCTTACGATTTTGCAGGGCCCTGTGTTTTTGTTAAACAGTTGGTTGAACCATTTTGCTGAGGCCCACCGAAGTGGGCATGCTTTATCCCGAAGTTACAGCATCAATTTGCCGAGTTCCTTCTCCACGGCTCACCCGAGCGCCTTAGAATATTCTTCTCGTCCACCTGTGTCGGTTTGCGGTACTGGCTGCTTTAACCTAACCTTAGAGGTTTTTCTTGGCGGCTATTAGCACACTCAATCAGGCCGAAGCCCTCATATACTTTCGTATTTCGTCAAGTT
>Ga0206913_1039_pt1:0-10000 | contig 32304 bp, 13 predicted proteins | sample Alteio_BWOrgHeat_72_FD_152942 | JGI IMG/M metagenome (GOLD analysis project Ga0206913, IMG submission 152942) | Enriched cells from forest soil in Barre Woods Harvard Forest LTER site, Petersham, Massachusetts, United States -... | ecosystem: Environmental > Terrestrial > Soil > Temperate... | reverse complement strand
TTTCGAAAGAAAACAGCAAAGGACTTTTCAACTTCTTCCTGGATGGATCCTGCATTGGATTGCACCTGAAACCCGCTGTAGGCAGTGCCTTTATAAGAAAGTTCCAAAAAATATCGCGGCATTCCCAAAGGTAACTGGGAATTATGACCGTTTTTCGGCCATAGCAAGGAATTTGCGCTGAAAGTTCTTGTCCGTCAGCATATCAACCAACTCCGGGAAATGATCACGGTCAAGAATATGTAAGTGGGCTGCATCCATCAAACCATACTTGGCTTTATCAGAAACCAATAAAGAAGCCAGGAAACGAACCTGGCTCACGGAAAAGCATTTTATTGCAAAAGCCTCGGCTGCGACAGCAATTTTCTCCTGCTCCGAATTAGCTTTTAATATAGCTAATCGCAAAACTTCCGTATCAGATTCAGTTGCAGCCAGACCACAGGCAGGTGTATCAGTTGTTTTTGTTGAATTCTTTTTTACAATCGCTTTCTTCAAGTCGGTTGTATCCGACTCTTTGTTCCTCAACTGGATTTTTTTCACCCCCGCTGAATCCGGGGGCAAAGGCTTTTTCATTGCCATTGGCTCTCCGCCCGACCTGTTTTTGATCACAGTGTCAACCTGTTCAAAATATACAAATAAAGTAATAGTATCAGCCCGTCCGTCTTTTCCGATGTCCAGAAATACCATTTTTCTGGAAACTTTCAAAGAAACTTCCCTCAGCTTTTTAACTCGTGTCAGGGCGGAATGATTGCCTCCTGCTGTTGAACCGGATGCCAGTTCGAGGCTGTCCTTGATGAAGTTCATTCTGTTCACTGCAATCAAACTATCTCCTGATGCCTTCTCCCTGTTAACGGCCAGCAGGCTATCGTTTGACTGTTGAGTTTTTTTTTCCGCCAGTAGTTCTTCATTGGAAGCTCCATTTTTTCTGGCCATCAGCAAATTGTCCCTGGTGGCTTTCCTGACTGCAACGAGACTGTCTTTCAGAAAAGCCTGTCGTTTCCTGGTTATCGCAATGCTGTCTTTGAAGGTTGCTTTTCTGGCGGTATTCAGGCTGTCCTGAAAATGCGTTTCCTGCCTTTTTGCAGCCAGGAGATTATCCGTGTTCTCTTTTGCCGGTTGTTGGTTGACGTTAGATGCCTGGCTGTTCTGCCCTCCAGGTCCTGGTACAGCGATAGGAGGCGGGTTGGCAGAAACAAGTGTTTCGGCTGTCGGGCTTTTGGCTGCTGACCGTTGATCGGTCGCTGATTGTTGATCGCTCGCCGAAATATTTAAATCAGGTGTAAGACTTCGGTTTTTCGGCTTTGAGCTTTGAACATTCGCGATAGCAGAATCAGGTCCGAACCCATTGCCCGCATAGGTATTATACATAACGGCCGTATCATTCACAACGGCGGCCATCAGTTTGGAAAATCCATCATCTCTTTTGATACCCTGCTCAAGCAGCCGGCTGCTATCTTTTTCATAAACAGGGCGGATGATTTCCCTGGTTTGCCAATTGAACAGTTCAATGGCATTATCATCTCCCTTTAACTGGAATCCCAAATCTTTTCGGTGGACACCCACTATAAATACCTGTTCTGCAATATTTTTTCTTGGAAAACGCAAACCCAGTTTATAGGTACTGTCCTTCAACTGGGATAACACCAAATGGCCATGACCGGAGGAGAAATAAGATTGATCGCCGACCCGCACAACAAAAGGCTGTTTATTTTCAGCGTCCACCAGAATCAAATATCCCTGCTGCTGCGCCTGTGCTGCAAACGAGAGACAAGTGAGCAGAAACACCATAAAACCGTTCATCCCAAAGAGGCCAGGCTTTTGCATTATTTTATATTTCTTGCTGATTTATAGGAAATGGCCCCAATCCTCTTTTCAAAAAACGACGCGAATGAAACAAATGCTGATTTTTTTATTTTGTTTACCACTGATCCTATCCGTGAAATCCCAAGACAATAGTACGGTTTCCAAAAATCCTTCGCTTCTCATTTACAGGGGTATGTACCCCCATATTAACGACCTCGTGCATACCAAACTCGATGTTCGTTTTGATTACTCAAAGTCCTACCTCTATGGGATAGCCAGAATCACCCTCAAGCCCCATTTTTATCCGACTGATTCACTTACACTCGATGCCAAAGGAATGGATATTAAGGAAATTTCCCTGCTCAAAGGGAACCAGCACATCCCATTGAAATATATCAATGATGGTACCACGCTGCGCATTCACCTGGATAAAACGTATCGTTATACAGAAAATTACACTCTTTACATAGATTATACATCCAAACCCAATGAGTTAAAGGCACTGGGCAGTGCAGCCATAACGGATGCTAAAGGTTTATATTTTATTAATCCGCTCGGTGCAGACAAGAATAAGCCGACCCAGGTATGGACACAGGGAGAAACAGAATCGAATTCAGCGTGGTTTCCTACCATTGATAAACCTGATCAGAAGTGCACGGAAGAAATTTCCATGACCATACCTGCCAAATATGTGTCACTTTCAAATGGGAAACTGGTTTCCCAGGTTAAAAATTCAGATGGCACACGTACAGACAGTTGGAAAATGGACCAGCCAAATGCGCCCTATTTGTTTTTCATGGGAGTTGGTGACTATGCAATTGTACATGACAGCTATAAGGGCAAGGATGTTAATTATTACGTGGAGAAGGAGTATGCGCCTGTTGCCAGGCGGATATTTGGAAACACTCCCGAAATGATTGGTTTTTACTCCCAGGTGCTTGGCTTTGAATATCCCTGGGTAAAATATTCACAGATGACGGCACGCGATTATGTCAGTGGTGCCATGGAGAACACAACTGCTACCCTTCATACAGATGCCCTGCAACAGGACGCCCGGGAGTTAACCGACGGAAATAAATATGAAGAATATGTTGCCCACGAACTTTTTCATCAGTGGTTCGGCGACCTCGCAACAACCGAAAGCTGGAGCAATCTCACGCTGAACGAATCTTTTGCAGATTTCAGTGAAACCCTTTGGGCAGAGCATAAATATGGGAAGGACGCGGGCGGATCGGCTAATTATAAAGGAATACAAAAATACCTGGCAGATCCAGCCAATCCCGGCAAAAACCTTGTACGATTCTACTATGTCGATCGTGAGGACATGTTCGATATGGTCACATATGCGAAAGGAGGCCGCATTCTGAACATGCTGAGGAACTATGTGGGTGACAGCGCCTTTTTCAGATCTCTGAATCTTTATCTGAACACATTCAAATTCAAAAATGCAGAAGCACATAATCTTCGGCAGGCATTTGAACAGGTAACAGGCCAGGACCTCAACTGGTACTGGAACCAGTGGTACTTTGGCAGCGGCCACCCGATTTTCGAGATCAATTACAATTACGACGAAACAAAAAAAACAGCCCTCGTAGTGGTGAACCAGGTTCAGAATACCGGGAAAATATTTCGCATTCCATTGGCCATCGATGTGTATGAAAATGGTCAAAAAAAACGTCATTCGGTGTGGCTCAATAATGAAAGAGATAGTTTCTATTTCCCTTACAGCAAAAAGCCGGATCTGATCAATGTGGACGGAGATAAAATCGTGCTCTGTCAGAAGAAGGATAATAAAACACTGGAGAATTTTATCTATCAATATAAACACGCCGGACTCTATCTGGACCGCCGTGAAGCGATTGAATATTGCTCGGAACACCAGGATAATGAATTATCGCAAGCTTTATTAAAGCAGGCGATGAAGGACCCTTTCTTTGAATTGAGAAATCTGACAATGAATTCCATAGAGATGGATTCACCAGTCATGAAAACAATGGTTGAACCCGTTTTGCTTAACCTGGCAACCAATGATCCTGACCGGACCGTTCAGGCAACCGCTATCGGATGGCTGGGTACTTACAAGAAACCTGCGTATAAAGATCTTTTTGTAGAAAAAACATCTGACTCTTCCTATTCTGTTGCGGGAAATGCGCTTACGGCGCTTAGTTATCTGGATGAAGAACAGGCGACTCAACTCGCCAATGTATTCTCTAAATATCCGGCAAAAGGCGATTTGCTCGTAGCAATGTCTTCGATATTCGTTAAGGCCGGAGACGTATCCAAATTCGATTTCATAATCGAGGGTTTTGATAAAATGCCGATGAGCCAGGAGAAATTTGATGAGTTTCCGGAGTTTGCAGCCATGTTGTTGAAAATACAGGATACGGAGCAGTTCATAAAAGGAGTGGATGCCCTTGTACGTTTTCGCGATGCCATTCCTGTAGCTCAAAAAGAGGAATTAAGCAAATTACTAAACGATAATTTTTTAAAGCCCATCGGACAGCATAAGCAGGCAGCCGGGATGAAGGAGCAGGCTGACTATATTCTGTCCAAAGTAAAAGAATGAGGTTGGTAAGTTTACGTTTAACGTCCGAATCAGGGTTACTTAAACTTAAATATTTTAAGACTGTCATTATTTACCCCAACAAATAATTGCCCGGCGGCGATAAGCGCACTGCGAACGTCTCCTTTAATTGTAATTCCGCTTTCGCAAGGCTGCAGATATGAAAAATCTGAATGCCCGTTATTGATCAGCACGATGCCATGATTCGCATCGTCCCTGCCCAAACGAATCCGGTTAAACTTATTATTACCAAATAAAATGAGATCCTTGTACCCGTCATGATTGATGTCCATGCTGATCATAGAGTAGACAGGTGCGTACTGGGCTTCGATCGGCAAATGTTTTAGCTTAAATCCATGCCCGGTATTTTGAAGACAGATCGTTTCAAATGTATTTGCGCGAAGCTTTTTGGAAGACCCCAACTGGTCAGGAGAAAGCAATTCTTTGATCGAGGCATCTGCATACAACGGATAGTCATAGAATTTTTTTCGTAGAAAAGGAACCTGTTTAAGAATATCATCCATGGCAGCAAAGGGATATGATTTCCCCTGAAAAAAACTCGTCATAATGGGATCCAGATTTCCGTTATGGTCAAAATCCGAATAATAGATTTGTACCGGTTCAGCCTCAGAAGCTTTTAACTGTGAATTAAGACCGTAGTTGCCAACCACCAGATCCACAAGGCCATCCTGATTAAAATCATCTGCGAGAATTTTGTTCCACCAGCCGGTTAATGTTGACAACTGGCTGTTCAGATCAGAATATAAAAGTTTTGTTTTCTGATTGACAAAAATGGTTGGCTGCATCCATTCCCCCACAACAATCAGATCTTTCATGCCATCCTGATTGATATCTGCCCAAACCGCATCCGTTACCAGGCCAATATTGGCCAGCAACGGATTCCACTTATCCGTTTCATCTGTAAATTTCCCGCCGCCGTCATTTATATAAATAGCACTTTTACAGTGTAATGGCCACTTGCCCGGAATGACACCTCCTCCGATAAATAAATCCAGGTCCCCGTCCCCATCAATATCACAAACGCGGACACAGGATTTATTTCCATTATTTTCGGGAAGCGCATTCAGTGATTTTGTAAAATGACCCTTTCCGTCATTCAGATATAATCTGTCCTTCAGTCGTTCAGATCCTTCCTGAAATCTGTAGCCACCACCGGCAATATATAAGTCCGGAAAATGGTCCCCATTAGCATCGAAAAATACCGCATCTGCATCTTCGCCGGACGAATCCGTTGTGTATATAGGAAAAGATGACTGAATAAAGTGATGGTTTGAAGTCTGGATAAATAAGGCGCCGGGATGTTCACCAGATCCGCCGACAAATATATCTTCGAGGCCGTCCCCGTTCACATCAGCTTTTGCCATACAGGGACCACTGTGTGAGTAAAAACGGGGCAATAAAATCTGCCTGTTGAAGTCGTTGACTTCATTTTCCCTGTGCATATATTTCAATACATCCTTTGCCTCGTTAAATATTTTTACCGCAGGTGATCGGTACGAATAATTATTTTTGGCATCACGCAGATCCAGTTGTAGCGACTGATTGGCCTTTACTTTCATGAGCACCTGGGTTTGATCACCCGGCCAGATAATTCGGAGGGAATCCAATATCGTAACTGAACCCAATCCGATATGTAATTCTAAATCGACACTGGACTGGTAACCGCGTACGGGCAGTTGTTCCTGGTAGAACACCTGGCCATTGGCATAGGCGTAAATTTTTGAACCAATACCTGTTGAATTATTTTTACCACCCCTCAACTGAATGCGAAGGAAGTTATTTTTCCCGATGATTTCACTATTGTTCCTGTAAATCCCCGCCTCATCATCGATCTGGTTAGTAATCAAATCCAGGTCGCCGTCATTGTCAAGGTCGGCGTAAACTGCGCCGTTTGAAAAGCCCGGCTCCTGGACTCCCCACTCAGTGGCTTTATTTTCGAACTGTTCGTTTCCCTTGTTATGAAACAGGTAATTGTTAATACGAATTCCCTGCATATTGGATACATAATCTTTTACCTGCACCGAGGCACCCCCCTGCTGCATCCGCAGGGATTCGTTCATCGTGTATTTAATAAATTGCAAATTGGTGTTGTCCCTTCTATATCCGTTACTGACAAAAAGATCCTTTAAACCATCGTTGTCAAAATCAGCAAACAGCGGGCTCCAGCTCCAGTCAGTATTGCTGATACCTGCGAGTTGGCCTATTTCACTAAAACTTCCGTCGCCGTTATTTTTCTGAAGACTATTCTTCATATACTGGTAACCGTAGCCGAGCTGAAACAGGTAATTGAACTTATCATAATTATCCGCACCCAGGTGCATTTTGATATCATGATTATTTTCCGGCAGCATGTCCAGGGTGCAGATATCAGGCAGGCCATCATTATTGAAATCTGCAATATCACAACCCATGGAATAAAGTGAACTGTGATCAATTTTTTCTTTCATCTTTTCACTGAACGTCCCGTCATGATTGTTGATAAAAAGATAGTCGGGTTCGTTAAAATCATTTGACACATAGATATCCGGCCAGCCATCCTGGTTAATATCGCTGGTGCTTAAGCCCAAACTGAAACTAAGCACGTCAGAGTGAATGCCGGCAGTTTTTGTAACATTGGTAAAATGTCCGCCGTCATTTCTGTACAGGTGATTTTCAAAAAGGGGTTCAGCCGCTTGATTGCGGAGTTGCGCATATTCCTGTCCCCCCTGTGCATACTGGGGCTGAGATTGATTGATGACAAATAAATCCAGATCCCCGTCATGATCATAGTCAAAAAAAGACGCCTGTGTAGAATACCCTGCATCATCGATGCCATACGCTGCCGCCTTCTCTGTAAAAGTCAGGTCATGATTATTGATAAACAGTAAATTTTTCCGGAGCGAAGGATTCATAAAACCTGAACGGCATATATAAATATCCAGCCATCCGTCGCCGTTTACATCTGCCAGTGTAATGCCGGTACACCATCCCTGCATGGATGCAATGCCAGACTGTTCAGTAATATCTTCAAAATGGAAATTTCCCTTATTCAGGTAAAGACGGTTCTTTACCATATTTCCAGTGAAAATAATATCCGGCAATCCGTCATTATTGATATCACCAACCGCAACTCCGCCTCCATTGTAGAAATAGGGATATTGCAGAATATTGAATTGATCATTATTTTCAATCAGGCTGTTATTGAAATGAATGCCTGTTTCACTGGCAGACATCTTCGTAAACAATCCAGCAGGTTTTTGATTGCAGGAAAATAGTAAAATTGAGATCAGTAAAGTAATATTCCGCTTATTCATTAAAATCATAAATGGCAAGTTATAAAAAAGGGCAGGCTGGATGCCTGCCCTGGTCTTTAAACTTCAACTGCGAATGGAAAAACTTATCTGGCATCCCACCATAATGGTGTTCCGCCGGTATCCGGACCGTTCAAATAAGTTACGGCCTTTGCTACACCTTTCGGATTCGTATTTACTTCACTCTGTGCAAAAGGAATCCGGCGGATCATCATTGCAGTCGATATCAGTCCGTTACTGTAGTTTACTACATTGGGCCATAATTTGGGATAACCCGTTCTGCGGAATTCGCTCCAGGCTTCCTGACCATCGGGATACATGGCGATATATTTCTGCGTTATGATACGTTCCAGTTGCTGATCAAACGTCGCTGAAGGATCCCATTTAATAGTAATCGTACTTAAAGACGGGTTGCCGGTTTTTATATCATTCTGTCCCGGTGTTATGGAGTTTGGATCGATATATTGCTGAGGCACACTGGAGGCGTCATTCAAGTAAGAAGTTCCGTCCAGGCCATACTGGGAAAAGGATGCAAGGATGCCATTATTATAATCAGTTCCGGCATTTCCCGCGCCCGCCCATCCGCGTAAAGCTGCTTCAGCCTTTAAGAACCAGGCCTCTGCCGATGTCATCAGTTGAATATAGTTCGGGAAAGTTATCATCTGGGAATAATTTTCATACCTACCCTTCGCGTCGATATTTATCCCAGTGCGAACACCAATGGTTTGACCGACCACTGTTGGATCTGTCGCAGGGATCGCGTATTTGGAAATTCTCGCATCATTGTAACCATTCAGGAATGAACCCAGGGTGGCTCCGAAACGGATATCTCCCCAGGAGTTATTAATGGTATTCAGTGGGTGAGAATTGGTACCCGTGTTAACATTGAAATTGTCTGTATTTACAGACAAAATACCTAACGGATTGGCTAGTGCCGCTTCCCCTTCAGATTGCGCTTTTGTTGGATCTACATTCACAATGCGCAAAGCCAGGCGAAGTCGCAATGTGTTTGCAAATTTGACCCATTCGGTATAACTACCGGCATATTCATCATCAAAATTGGCGAACGTAGCCACTGAATCTCCTTGTGCGTAGGGAGTCAAAACCGAAATAGCTGAATCCAGATCGTTAAAAAATGCATAGTATGCGTCTTTCTGGGAATCATAGTTTACACTACCATCGGCATTTACTTTTCCATACTGAGTGTAAATAATGGGGCCGTAAATATCACTCACCCGATGCATTGCTTCCACCCGGAGAATTCTCGCCCATGCAATATACTGGGGATATGACTTACCATTGTCGAATACACTCTTTACCTGCGACATCACACTTCCGTATGCATCATCCCATGGATAAGTGTTCCACCCGGCAACCAACGCGTAGGTTGAATTATTTTGATCTCCTACGAACGGCGTGGGTGTTCCCATATAATTGGAAAAAATATCAGCCATCAGGTTCTGCTGAAGCTGGGTGTTCCAGGCCGGAGTGACCACATAGATATTTTGCTGAACCTGTTGTAAGGGAGTTCCTAAAAGTTTGAAGTCGATGGACAAATCCGCATTGGTCAGGCCAAAAGGATCTGTATTGTATTGTTCAAATTTTTTGGTACAGCTCCCAAGTAAAAGCGAACCCGCTATAGCCAGGAAACCCAGCGGTCGTATGGTTCTTTTAAAAGAGATATATTTCATAAAAAGTTTTTGTATTGTTTAGAATTGAATTTTTACACTGGCTCCCAGGCTTTTGGTTGAAGGAAGACCGAATGTTTCGATACCCTGCAAACCATTGCTGGTCGCCATAGAAACTTCCGGATCAAATGGCGCTTTCTTATAAAAGAAGAACAGATTCCTTCCAATCAGGGACACGTTTAAACCGCTGATGCCTTTCACGTGCATGGGAACATTGTAAGCCAGGGACAACTCACGCAAACGCACGGCTGTTGCATCATACATATAATATTCGCTGATACCGGCCCTTCCGCCAGCTCCTGTATAAAAAGCCTGTGCAGGTAATAGTCCATCAAAAGGTTTATTGGTAGCCGAATTCGTTGCTTTGATATTTACACCTCCCTGATCCCTTGCCTGACCGCTCACTTGGCTCGCACCTACCTGATCCAGCATAGCCTGGGTAACACTCATCACTTTTCCACCGAAGCGACCATCGATTAGGAAATTGACTTCAAAATTTCCGATATTGAACGTGTTGTTCCAACCCAGCGTAAATGTTGGATTTGGATTTCCCAGATACGCAACTGAATCCTGACCGGACACGGTTTGGAGTTTGGCAGGTGATCCGGTTCCATCCACGATGATTGATCCGTCCGCCG
>Ga0206913_1038_pt1 | contig 33225 bp, 35 predicted proteins | sample Alteio_BWOrgHeat_72_FD_152942 | JGI IMG/M metagenome (GOLD analysis project Ga0206913, IMG submission 152942) | Enriched cells from forest soil in Barre Woods Harvard Forest LTER site, Petersham, Massachusetts, United States -... | ecosystem: Environmental > Terrestrial > Soil > Temperate forest >... | reverse complement strand
CCGGAAATTATTCGGGTGCCATCGAAAGCTATAATAAGGCCATTGCGATGCAGGGAAACGAGACCGGCGCGTGGAAAGCAAAAATTGAATCCATGGTAAAAATGAACGAGGCAAAATATGGTACGAGCGACGCAAATACACTTTCCTCGAAAATGAATTCATCCGATAAAAAGAATTTATGCGACGCCATTCAATCAGGAAGCAGCCAGGGCGTGAAGGACATGAACATTGACCTGTTGAGGGTTGCCATTTGTAAATGAATAATAAAATAAAATCATGAAATATTTTTTGTTTGTACCGGTATTAACATTGATTATTTTTTCATCCTGCAAGAGCCTGAACAACACACAGAAGGGAACGGGGATTGGGGTTGCGGCCGGGGCAACAGCCGGTGCCATTATCGGTGGTGGTGGAAAAAGTTCCGTCATCGGCGCCCTGATCGGAGCTGCTGTCGGAGGTGGGGCCGGTTATCTGATCGGAAATAATATGGACAAACAAGCCAGGGCCATCAAACAGGCCGTGCCGGATGCCCAGGTTGAAAGGGTCGGGGAAGGTATCAACATGACTTTTAATTCCGGATTATTATTCAAGATCAATTCCAGCGGACTGAGCGACTCCGCAAAATTCAACCTGGACAGGATCGCAACTGTTTTTAATGATTACCCGGAAACCATTATCCTGGTTGAAGGGCATACTGACAATACAGGAACCGTTCAATACAATATTGATTTGTCAAAAATGAGGGCGACTACTGTTGCCGACTATCTGATTTCGAAAGGTGTGGCCAAAGACAGATTTGATATCAAATGGTATGGAGAAGATCAGCCTAAATATCCAAACGATACCGATGCTAACCGGAAATTAAACCGGCGCGTGGAAGTGGGTGTAATGGCAAACGGTGAACTAAAGAAGCAGGCTGAAAACGGAAAGATCCCCAACTAAACATATCGATTTAACCCTAATTTATATTTTATGCCAAACTGGTTAAGGGCGCTGATCGCAGCCTATGGTGCGAAAAAACTTGGAGGTGGTTGTTTTTCTACCATTTTGATTTTTGTTGTGATATATGTTGTTTTGGGACAATGTAATCATCCCGTGGTCAGACATGCGGAAATACATTCAGGTGCTGACATCCACCTGGCAGCAGTTCATAATAATGGAAAATAAAAAGTAATTCTGATCAGGGAAGTTTTTAAAACCTGTGCACCAGGCCGAAGCCGAATGAGCCATCCTGATAAGTAGGCATTATGACGGTGCTCACTTCTTTGTCTTTAAATAATGTGTGTTTGATAACGGGGTAAATCCAGTAGGCGAGTTTGGTTGACATGATACCAATGCCTGCGCCGGCAGCCACATCTCCCAACCAGTGTTTGTTATTGTACATCCTTAAATATCCGGTAGCGGCCGCCACGGCATATCCGGCCACGCCGTACCAGGGTGAAACATCCTTATATTCCTGCCGCAAAAATTCGGCTGTTGCAAAGGCAGCGGCCGTATGACCCGAAGGAAATGAATATTTATCCGAGCCGTCGGGCCTGGTCTCGCCAGATAAACTCTTAATAGAAAAAACAGCCGTACCCACGATGATCCCGGAAAGTCCAAGGATCATGGTCCGGTCCCTGAAATTATTTTTTCCTTCAATACCCAGGGCATTCAAGCCATAAACTGCGACAATCGGCAGAAAAGGAAGGTAATTGTCAATCTGTGTTTTTTGATTTGACGACCCATCTGTATAGATCTCCTCCTTAAATTTATTGTTCACACTTAAAAGGGCATCATTATGCAGCGAGGTAAATCCGTAAGTGACCAGTACAGCGGGGACAATAAATGATTGGTAAGGAAAGCCTTTTTTTGCCGTTGCTTCGTTCCAGTTAAAAGAAGGGGGTAAGGTGTCCCTTTTTATGGCAGACAGGCCATTATTATATTGGCCGAAGCCGGCGGTTCCGGACAATAAGGCGGAAGCCAGGAGGAAAGGGGTTATTATTTTTTTCACGTACTGAATGGAATACAGCAAAATTGCAAAATAAAGGGGATGATTAAAAGGAGACCCGCAGGATTTAACTTTCTTTTTCACCGGTCTATACCCCTTCCCTTCCTGGTGCATCCCAACTTATTCCCCCAGCCAGAAACTGTACCCCAGTACGGCAGTGGCGGCACCCGTGTTGTTTTTTCCTTTCGCTGTACCTTTCTGTATATTCAGGAATCCGTAATTACCTCCGAACAGTCCACATCCTGTAAACTCATTCTTCAAAATAATCACCACTTGAAACGGATTTTACTTTTTGCCTTCATCGTTGCCGGGCTTCTCCCGTCAACCCATGCACAAAGCGCGGATGCGACTAAGATCAAACAACTGAATCGTCAATGGCTCGACGCCATTGTGCAGGAAGATTCCGCTTCTCTCGCGGGTATACTGGCCGATGATTTTGTGTTAATCAATCCCGGTGGCATGCGCAGAACGAAGGCAGATAATATTCCCATGCATATTCCCGGTCAGCAGGTAACCAGGGTGGATATTGACAGCCAGGATTTGCGGTTTTTGACGGATGAAGTGGGTATCATTACCGTTTGGACGACCAATTACATCACGCAGGGCGCAGAGAAAACGGTTTTAAAAATTTGTTATATGGACATCTATCAAAAGAGAAACGGTCAATGGAAAGCGGTAGCGGGCCATGTGACGCTGCTTCGCTGAAAGTATGGAAGTATGGAAGTATGGAAGTTTTATGATGTTTTCCGGTAATTCCAGATGGCCAGGGCGTTTAATACAAGGGCAAATGTCAGAATATATCCCAGTTCGGTAAGAATGTCTGAGAACCCGCTTCCCTTCAGCATGATCATGCGCATAATTTTTATGAAATGGCTGACGGGTGTAAAACCGGAAATGATTCGGGCCCATGCTGGCATACTTTGTACGGCGGTAAATAAACCGCTCATCAGGATAAAAATCAGGATGAAAAAAAAGGCAACGAACATAGCCTGCACCTGGCTCTCACAAAAAGTGGATACCAGCAATCCGAAACCGAGTAACGCAATCATATAAGTACCTGCCACTACATAAAGAAGTGGTAAGCTGCCCAGTGAGGTGATTCCATACACGGCCCATATGACCAACAGGCCGATGGTAAATACGATCATGCCGATGATCCAGAACGGAATCAGTTTTCCCAGAATAAATTCCCATTTTTTAATCGGCGTTACATTGATCTGCTCAATCGTTCCCACTTCTTTCTCGCGCACGATATTGAGTGCCGTCATGAATCCACCGATCATCGTAAGCAATAAAACCAATACGCCGGGCACAAAAAAATATTTATACTCTGCCAGCGGATTATACCAGTTACTAAAAGTTATTTCCATGAAACCCGTTGGTTTTGTGTTGTAGTCCGGCACTTTTATTTCGTTGATGGCCAGGTTCGCATTAAAATCCGAGATCACAGAAGCCAGATACGCACCGCCGATCGACGCTTTTGATCCGTTGATCGCATCCACGGAAATACCGATGGTTTGTTTGCCTTCCCTGACCAGGTTACGCTCAAAACCCGACGGTAATTCCATGATCAGATCCGAAGAACCGTTTTCGATATGTTCCAGCGCTTCTTTATACGAACGATCGGCGCTGATGATACGAAAATATCCGGAAGAGCCAATTTTAGTAATGAGTTGTTGCGAATAACTGCTGTGATCATTATCTACGATGGAGAGATTGATATTTTTGATATTCAGATTCATCGCCCAGGGCAGAATCATCAACTGAATAATCGGCAGCGCCAGTATCATGGCCAGGATGGTCTTATCCCGAAAAATCTGCCTGAATTCTTTTTGCAACAGAAAGCCCAGATTTCTCATTGAAGGCGTATTTTAAATTTCTTTATAGCAATGGTCAGCAATACCGCAGTCATCACCATCAGTATCAACGTTTCTTTCCACACATATTGAAGTCCCAGCCCCTTCAGCATCACTGATTTGATGATGAGGAAATACCATTTAGACGGTACAATGTTCGAAATGGTTCTAAGGACCCAGGGCATATTCTCCAGCGGAAATATAAATCCGGTAAAAATGATGGTAGGCAGCATCATACCCATCATGGAAATAAGCAGTGCTGTCTGCTGCGCATTGGTGGCATTGGAAATCATCAACCCGAGGGACAGACAGGTTAATATAAATAAGGCAGACTCCATATAAAGAAGCAGTATGCTTCCCTTTATATCAATATGCAGGAGAAAAACCGATAACAATAATATCAGTGTAAAATTGATGAGTGAGAGAATAAAATAGGGAACTGCTTTGGAGACCAACACCATAACCGGTTTAAATGGAGATACCAACAGGATTTCCATGGTACCCAGTTCTTTCTCCTTCACAATCGATACCGATGTGAGCGCCGTACAAACGAGCATCAGGATCAGTGCCATCACACCCGGTATGAAATTCATCGAACCATTATCTTCTTCATTATATAACATGCGGGGCTCGGTCAGGATCTGGTACCGGAGAGATGCAGTGGGAAATTTTTCCTGTTGATAAGCGCCGATTATTGCCGTCAGATAATTCACGATCGTCTTTGCCGTGTTTGGATCGGTGCCGTCTGCAATGATCTGAACCTGTGCTTTCCCTTCATGCGATAAATCGTTGCTGAAGTTGGCGGGAAAAATTAAAACAGACTGTACCCCGCCCCTTTTAAACGCCCTGTCAATGTCGGTACCGCCAATATTTTTTTCCTGAATGATGAAATACCGGCTCGCCTTAATTTTGTCCGTAATCTGTGTGCTGATCATATCTTTTGAATTGTCCGCAATCAGGATGTCGATATTTTTTACTTCACTGGTCAGTGCAAATCCGAACAACACGATCTGCGCAACCGGCAGGCCGAACATGATGAGCAGGGTTCTGGGGTCGCGAAACACGTGCTTAAATTCCTTTTTGATAAATACCAATAATTCTTTCATGGTTCACTTTTAATCGCCTGAGCGCCTGGCGCCTCTCGCCAGTTTATAAAATACTTCATCCATACTGTCGGTCGCATATCGCTTCTTCAGATTGGCCGGACTGTCCAGCGCTTCCATTTTCCCATCCACCATCACTGAGATCCGGTTGCAGTATTCTGCTTCGTCCATATAATGTGTCGTTACGAAAATGGTAATTCCTGAAGCAGAAGCATCGTAGATCATATCCCAAAATTGTCTGCGCGTCACCGGATCCACGCCACCCGTGGGTTCATCCAGAAAAACAATTTTTGGCCGGTGGAAGATGGAAACAGAGAACGCCAGTTTCTGTTTCCATCCGAGTGGTAAACTGCCAACCATTTTCTTTGCTTCTTTCTGCAGACCCATATCCTGAATCAGCTTATCCGATCTTTCCCTGATATCTTTTCTGCTCACTCCGTATACACCTCCAAAGAATTCTATATTCTCAAGGATGCTCAGGTTTTCGTAGAGCGAAAACTTCTGGCTCATGTAACCGATATTTTTCTTAATGGATTCCTGCTGGTTCCTTACACTGAATCCCGCTACCGTTGCTTCACCTGAGGAGGGATAAGAAAGTCCGCAGAGTATGCGCATGGCCGTTGTTTTGCCGGCTCCGTTGGCACCCAGAAAACCAAAGATTTCCCCTTTGGATACGTCAAATGAAATTTTATCGACCGCATAAAAATCACCGAACTGCTTCGTGAGGTCCTTACAAACAATTACTTTTTCCTCCATACGGATTATTTTTCAGTGGTTTTTTGCAGGTTTGTCGTTGCATCGTTCCGGCTCATCAGCAGGATGAAACTGTCTTCGATGCCCGGTTCTATTTCTTTTATCTGAATGCCGGTATGATTGTTTTCAGCCGCGATGCGGTTCAGGAACTCAAGTTGACGGTTGACGGTTGATGGTTGAAGGTTGACAGTTGGCAGTTGGCAGTTGGCAGTTGGCAGTTGGCGGTTTACGGTTGGATCATTTTTTAAACTAATATGGATGTATTCGCCGAATGCGAAACTGCGGTCTGTTTCCGGATGGCTCCTGAAATCTTTTAATAGTCTGTAGATATTGTCGCTTTTCGCAGCATATAATTTTTCAGGATATGCCCGGATGATGTTGCCGGGTGTATCGACCGACATGATCCTCCCGTTTTGTATCAGTGCAATGCGTTCGCAGCGTTTCGCCTCATCCATATAAGGAGTGGAAACAATGATCGTAATACCCTGCGCTTTTAATTTTTTCAACATTTCCCAAAATTCTTTCCTGGATACAACGTCCACGCCTGTGGTGGGTTCGTCAAGCAGCAATACCTCCGGTTTATGGATCAATGCACAACAAAGCGCCAGCTTCTGCTTCATACCGCCCGATAATTTCCCTGCCCTCCGGTTGCTGAAGGGTTTTATCTGGTCATAGATATCCCTGATCAGATCCATATTTGCTTCGATGGTTGTTCCAAAAACAGTGGCAAAAAATTCCAGGTTTTCCTGAATGGTCAGATCCTGGTATAGCGAAAATTTGCCCGGCATATAACCTACGCGGTTTCGTATTTCGCGGTAATCCTTTACCACATCGTATCCTGCAAGCGTGGCCGTGCCGCTGTCTGCCAACAGAACGGTTGTTAATATGCGGAAGATGGAAGACTTGCCTGCACCATCCGCGCCAATGAGGCCGAAGAGTTCGCCCGCTTTCACATCAAAGGATACTTTGTCCACAGCAAGAACTTTCCCCTTGTCGTAGGTTTTAATCAGGTTTTGGACGGAAACAGTGGCTGGCATATTCTTTATTTTATAGCAGATCCGAAATTGACTTCCCCATACATGCCGATTTTTAAATAACCGTCATTCTTTACCCTGACCTTGATAGCATATACCAGATTGGCCCTTTCATTTTTTGTCTGTATGGTCTTTGGTGTAAATTCTGATTTGGGAGAAATCATTGAAATGATACCGGAATAATTTTTATATCCGCCATTGGCAGAATCGATCCGAACGGCCACAGGCTGACCGATCTTAATTTGCGGTAACTGATCGCCGGTCACATAGGCTTTCAGTGTCAGCGTGTCCATATTGGAAATTTTATACAGTGGTTTGCCGATCATGGCTACTTCTCCCGCCATCGCGTATTTAGATAAAACCACGCCACTGACCGGATTGATCACCTGGCCCTTATTGATCTGTTCCTGAAACTGGGCAACGGTTTTCTCCAGTGGCGCTTTTTCACTCAGGATGCCGCTGTTGATAGTATTTGTATTGGTGGAATTTACCTTCAACTGCTGCCTGGTTACATTCATTTGTTTTTCGAGTTGGACAACCTGTGACGTCAGATCATCCAGTTGTTTTTGTGTTGCTGCGTCGGCTTTTACCAGGTTGGCCGTGCGATCCCTCTCGTGAATCATATGATCCAGTTCTACCTGGAGTACGGCCATTTGTTTTTCAACCAGGTCGTTGGTTTCATGAACTGTGGATGTTTTTGATTTTAGTGACTGGATCGTTGCCATTGCCTGTTGCATCTGCAGCGTCGGAACCGTGGTGTCGATCTGACCCACCATCTCGCCGGTTGCGAGGGTATCACCTTCATCGAGGTTGAAGGAAAGAAGCTGACCGTTCTGTTGTGCGGATACAATCACTTCGTCGGATTCGAAATTTCCCGACGCATCAAATGGTTTTGTGTTGTTGCATGAACTGACGGTAAGAAACAATAGGAATCCGCTCAGAATAAAATATTTCATAATAAATGATTGATTGTTTAGTTGCCGCTGATGTTTTTATACTGGTACTGTGCCTGGATGAGCTGTATGGAATGCAATATCTTAGATTGTTTCGCCAGGTTTTCGTCATTCGATTTGGCGATATAATCATGCACGGTCACGACACCGTTTTCCAATTGTGCTTTCGCCGCATTGGTTACAGAACTGCGCAGGGAAATGATGGTTTCGTCTTGTTTGATCAGAGAAGTATATTTTATCAGATCCTGTCCCTGCTTAACGAGGCTGAGATTTGTATTATAAATAAATGTTTCTTTATCGACATCTACAGATTCTTTATTGAGCCGGATGTTTGTACGGTTATTTTTTATCGTGTAGAGACTCCCAAGATTCCAGATCATACGAACTCCACCGATATACCAGCCGCCGAAATTATTGTCAATAAAATTCAGTGTGGGTCTCCCGTAGGCACCCTGTAGAAAGGCATCAAACTTTGGCAGATAAATCGTTTTCAATTCCTTCTCCTGTACGTCGTATATTTTTCTATTCAGATCATACAGTGCAATCTCAGGCCTTTTGATAACCGGATCTGTCAGAATCTGTGGTGGCATGATGAGTTTTGTTTTTTCGTCCAGTGGCTGGCCGATAAAAACAGCCAGCATATCTAAATAAGATTTTCGATTGGCCCGGTAGTCGATATTCACCAGTTCGATCGAAGCGATTTCTGCCAGGAGCTCATCCACGTTACTCTTGAATGATGTTCCATTATCATACGCTGCTTTCGCCTGATCAGCGGCACTCTGGAAATTCGATTTGCTGATATCGTTCTGCCGGATCTGTTCATCGATCAGGAGGATGGAAAAATAAAGCTGGTTGATCCGGTCATTCAGTTCATAGAGCGCTACTTCCAGGCTCTGTTGCTGACTGGCTTCATTGGCCTGGATCATATCCTTTTCATTTTTGATCCGGCCCCCGTCGTAAATGTTTTGGTTTACCTCAGCCTGGATTTTATACTGATCCTTACTGAGCGGTGGAATAAGCAGACCCGGACCACCACCGATTGCTTTCTGAAAGTCGATGGTCTGGGATTGATAGCTGGCCTGCCCCGAAACGGAAAACTGTGGCAGCCATCCTTTACCTGCATTTTCAATGGAATAATTACTACTGCGTGCGACCAGGTCGTGTTTTTTGATCAACGGATAATTCTGCCGCGCAAGAGCATAACATTTTTCCAGCGTGTATACCGTATGCTGTGCTCCGGCTGTCAGACTGGTCATCAGCAAAACCGTTATAAAATAGCGTCTCATTTTTTTTGATTGATTTTTTTTATTTCAATTTCAATATTGCCCTACACCAGGCCGGTATCAGTTCTCTCCTCGCCTTCATCATTTGTTTAAATTTCGGATCCTCCGTATCAGTGATTTTCTGGAATACAGGTTTCAGGAGAAAAGGAAAAATGATCATCCCCAGCATGCTCAATAAGAACTGGTAGGGATCCTGGTCCGGTTTTCTTTCTTTCAGTTGTTTGATAAAGATGGAGTTTCTCAGAAAATCCTTCCGGGGCATGGCATTGGCCAGGATTGCCGGATTGTTGCGCGCTTCTCCCATGATAAAAAAAGGGATATCCGGATTATCCTGCAGCATGTCGATATACTGCGATACGATGCCTTCCACTTTCAGTTCCAGTGAGGTTGACTCATCATATATGATCGGACCGATGAATCCGAAAAATACCTGCATCTTCTCCAGCATCACGATTTCAAATAGCTTCTCTTTGCTCCGGAAATAATAATTCAGCAGGGCCAGGTTTAGCCCGGCCTCCTCTGCAATGTCACGGGTGCGTGTGGCAGCGAATCCCTTGCGTGTAAAGACCGTTCGTGCCGCCTCTTTTATTTTCTCTTCCGTGGAGCGATCGGGGGTATCAGGCTTTTTTTTGACCGTATTTGTGTTTTTCATGACACAAGTTAAAATGATCTTTTTGATTTAACCAAATATTTTAATCAAATGATTAATTTTTCCCTGCGCAAAGGGGTAAGGCATCGGAATGATGTCTATCCCTGATTTTGCAAATACTATAAAAATGATATCAGGGCACTATAAAATTCTACTTTTGCTTCACCGTTCACAGTCAAACTCCCCCGGGTGGAAGATCGGAAAAGAGACATATCCATGCTGGTTGACCATTTTTTCCGTCACGAATCGGGAAAGATGGTTTCCGTGCTGACCAAAATATTCGGTTCGCAAAATGTAGATCTGGCCGAAGACGTCGTTCAGGATTCCCTGATTGAAGCCATGGAATATTGGCAATATCATGACGTGCCCGATAATCCATCAGCCTGGTTATTCAGGGTCGCAAAAAACAAAGCACTCAATATTATTCATCGTGAAAAATATAAGCGGCAGTATTCAAATGAAGCGGCTTATTTGTTAAGCTCCGGTGAGCAGTCAGAACCGGCAGATCCGTTTTCTGAGCGGGAAATTCAGGATGACCAGTTGCGGATGATATTTACCTGTTGCCATCCGTCCATATCTGCCGACTCACAGGTAGCCCTTTCGCTGAAAACACTGTGTGGGTTTAGTATTCCGGAAATTGCACGTGCATTTCTTACGACCGAAACAAATATCAATAAACGGCTGGTCAGGGCAAGACAAATGATCCGTGATGAAAAAATCCCTTTCGAAGTGCCGAAGGGAAAGGATCTGGAGCTTAGAATACAGGCGGTTTTGGAAACGATTTACCTGTTATTCAACGAAGCATATAGTGCTACAAAGGGTAACGATGTTATCCGGTTTGAACTATGCCAGGAAGCCATTCGTCTGGCGCAAATGCTGGAAAACGAAAATACCATAAAGCAAAAAGGAGACATCTTCGCCCTGCTTTCGCTCATGTTCCTCAATACTTCACGATTCAGAGCCAGACAGGATCAGGAGGGGAATCTTTTAACTATGGGTGAACAGAACCGGTTATTATGGGACAGGAAACTGCAAGCTTCGGGTTTTGAGTACCTTCAAAAAGCAACTGAAAACACGGTAACCGGTACTTACTATATCCTGGCGGCCATATCAGCAAATTATTGCCTGGCACCGGATTACAATTCAACCAACTGGGAAAATATACTGACTTTATATGATTGTCTGGTTGAAATGGATCATTCTCCGGTCGTATTATTGAACCGTGCCATTGTACTTTCAAAAATAACGGGAGCGCAAAAGGGCCTGCTTGAACTGGAACGCATTAAAAACGAACCTCAGATCAGAACTTATCATCTTTTCCATTCCACACAGGCCGAGTTTTTCATAGAGTTGGGCGAGTTTGAAATGGCCATTAGCTCACTCATCGTAGCCGCGAAATGGGCTCCCCTGGAGTCGATCAGGGTCCTGCTAAAGAAAAAAATTAGTTATTGCAAAGAAAAAATCAGCTGTGACTCATCATTTTAAAATTAAAATGATCCGCCGTGTCTCTTTTCTTAATATCAGATTGTCATTTGGATAATTCATTTCAAAAACAATAACATCAAATTAAATGAAAGAATTTATGTTACTTATCCGCAACGAAGGAGATGGCAAATCGGCCCTTTCGCCTGAACAACAACAGAAGTTTCTGAATGATTGTATGGTTTATATCCAAAACCTTATCAAAGACGGAAAGCTGAAGGGCGCGCAGCCGTTGGTCAGAGAGGGCAAAATGATTTCCGGTCGTCCGGGTGCTTTCAAAGATGGACCTTATAACGAATCGAAAGAAATCATCGTAGGTTATTATCATATTATTGCAAAAGATATGGATGAAGCTATTACGATTGCCAAGGGAAATCCTGAATTTTCTTATATAAAAGGAGCAAGAATTGAAGTTCGCCCGATCAAAACGGTGGAAGAATCTACTTCCTTTGTTTATCCCAAGGGAGAATAATATCCAACGTAATGGATAATCATTCTATAATCCAGACTTTATTTACTTATATTTCTCCGGTTACTGTCAGCCTGATTTTTGATCGAGCAGAATTCTCAGATTTGTGAGCCTGCCTTCCAATGCTTTTATGTTCTTATATATTACCCTGGCAAGGTCCACTTGTGAAGGGGTGTGCTGCAAGGCCGCATCAAAATTTCTTTCATTTTCTTCAATTTCCAATTGAAGAGAATCAATCTCCGCGTATAATTCGTCTAGTGACATAACTGATAAGCTTTAAATGTGAGAACTTATCAGTCTTAACAATGAGGGAGAAACAAAATTACGGTTCCTTATAAGGGGTAATTTTTATTTGCAGCTCAAAACAAAGATGAGGCTATAAGATGGTACAAAAGGTAATCTATATTATTGGCAAGTACTATTTTATTTCAGCCTGATTGTGCGGCTTTAGAAAGATTAACTGTTAAGAAAGTCCTTCCATTTAGGATAAGTCACCAGTTTATAGAGAAAAAGAAGGCCACCCGCTATTTTCAGTATGGCAGCGACTGTTAAAATCGTATCGGCTCCCTGGCGGTGCATGATTTTAAAAAGGCCGCCCAGAAAATCCAGACAATAACCTAAAACCAATAAAATAATGGTATGTTTTGTCTTCATTCGGATAATGAAGATAGCAGATTTGAGATAATCAGTGAATCAGATAAAAGTTCTCCTCTTCCTTTCCTGTTTCTGCGACAGGCTTGTTCATGAACCAGCTTCGGATATAATCGAATAGTAGTTTCATAGTATGTTTTTAAGTGGATTTCAAATCTAATATTAGATCTTAGGACGGGCAAAACTGAATCTGTAATAAAATGTTATGATTCGATTATACATGAACGTTATGTTAAGCGTATGGAAATGAATGGTTAATTTTTTATCTAAAAAGAAAAAACCGCCAGTTGTCTGAGCGGTTATTCAAAAAACCAGGATCTTACAATGTTTTTCGTTCGGATTGGAAGGGTTTTTTCAGGATCTTGAATTCGGTTTCTTTCGGATTTGGATTTCAGACTCGACCTTTGGTTTCTCTTCGGATTGGATCGGTTATTTCTGTCGGATTGGATCGGTTATTTCTGTCGGATTGGGTATATCAAAAGTATAAAGACCTGGCTTCAGGTGAAAGCGAGGGAACACTCGATTTTATCGTAAGTTTACGAATCGTTTATTTACATAAACTTCATAAATAGCTGAAAACCAATAGATATGATCGTTAAAGAATTACTGCAAAACTATGCTGTTTTTAACCAGTGGGCGCATAAAAGACTGCTCGATCTGATCGGCACACTGAGTGCCGGGCAGCAACACGCCATCATCCCCAGCAGCTTCGACAGTTTATATAAAACGGTTTTTCACGTGTGGGGTGCGGAGAGTTTATGGCTGGGTAGGCTGAATCAGTCACCCATTACGATTACAGGTGATCCCTTCAATGAATCGATGGAAAAACTTTCATCGGCTCTGGAAGCAGTTGACCAGCTTTGGGTGGAATGGGTGGAGTCAAAAGATGATGAACAACTCATCCATAAATTGCATTATCACAATAAGGCGGGACAGCCTTTTTATCAGTCTTACGACTTATTGCTTCATCATATTTTTAATCACAGTACGTATCACAACGGGCAGTTGGTGACCATGCTGCGTGCCCTTGGTGTGCAAAATATCCCCGCGACCGATTTTGTCGCCTGGACATTTCTGCATCAAATCAAAAATGGTTAGCTGTAGTTCGGAGCAAATTTGATTTTCGGAGCATTATACGGATATTTGTAGCCGCTCATATGAAATCATTCTTATTTTTTTTTGCCATTTGTTTTGCGGGAATAAACCATTGCTATCCGCAAAAGCCTGATACAGCGAAATCTGCCGGGAAAGTCACCGTGCAACATTATTTTATTATTTCCGCAGGAACCACAATCAACGCATATTTCAATGATAAACCGCTTTCTGTTGAAACCATTGCGGAATTCGATGATTATGTACAACACAATGCAAAAATCCTGAAAGATGCGCGGGTAGTCGTAACCGGAAAGCCCAAAAACGGAACTTTTGATGAAGTGCTAAAAACCCTTAGCCATTACCGGATAAAAAATGTCACAAAAAATATTCTGACGAATTAATTGAATCATGGATCAAACGAAGGTTCTGATCGTTGGTGCCGGACCAACGGGCCTTGTACTGGCACTTTGGCTAACGAAAGCGGGGATACCCATACGAATCATTGATAAAACAGACAAGCCCGGAACAACTTCGAGGGCCATGGTCATGCACGCCCGTAATCTGGAATTTTATCATCAGCTGGGCATCGATCAGATGGCCATCGATGGCGGTCTGGAAATGAAAACTATTAATCTTTGGATACGCGGAAAGCAGGCTGCGCGATTTACCATAGGCGACTTCGGTGTGCATTATAGTCCCTACCCTTACGTCCTGATTTTTCCGCAGGACAGGCAGGAGCAGTTGCTCATAGAGGAACTGGGAAAATTAGGTGTCGCGGTAGAAAGAAATACAGAACTCTTATCGTTTGAAATTACGGACAATGGTATCGATGCCCAATTGTCGAAGGAAGGTATACTGGAAAACTGCATGTCGCTTTTTCTTGCAGGTTGTGACGGAGCACATTCGTCCGTGAGAAAAGGACTGAACATCGGATTTGAAGGAGGCACTTATTCACACACATTTTTCGTGGCAGATATAAAAGCCAGCGGGCCTGCCGCAAATGGTGAAATGCATGCGGCGTTGGATTCTTCTGATTTCATGATCATTTTCCCCATGAAAGGCGATGCCAACATGAGACTGGTTGGTGACATGAACCAGGAACAGGAAAATAATCCGGATCTGGTATGGGAGGATGTTCGAAAGGATATTCTTTCCCGTCTGAAACTGGATGTAGAAATGGTAAACTGGTTTTCTTCTTATCGTGTACATCACCGGGTCGCTTCTCAATTCCGACAGAAAAATGTTTTTTTGCTTGGAGACGCTGCGCATATTCATAGTCCTGTAGGTGGTCAGGGTATGAATACCGGTATCGGCGATGCTGTAAATCTGGCCTGGAAACTGGCATCCGTTATTAACAGGCAAGCCAACGAAAACCTGCTGGATACTTATGAAACAGAGAGAATTCCTTTTGCCATAAAATTAGTCGGCAGCACGGACCGTGCATTCAGTTTTGTTTCTGCAAAAGGAGTTTTTGCCACGCAGGTAAGACTTCGTCTGGTGCCTGTTATTCTTCCTATTCTATTCCGATTTGCCTCTTTCAAACGACTTATGTTTCGTACGGTATCTCAAATTTCCATTCGATACCCGCACAGTTTTTTAAGCTCCGGACAGGCGGGAAAACTAAAGGGCGGAGACCGTTTACCCTGGGTTCAAACTATTCATAATTTCGAACCGCTTGTCAGCAGGCAATGGCAGGTTCATTGTTATGGACGTCCGACAACTGCGCTAAGTGATCTGTTGTCAGAAAAAAACATTCCGTTGTACATTTTCGATTGGAAGCCGGAAGCAGAAACAGCCGGTTACCTGAGGGATGCCATATATATCGTCAGGCCTGACGGATATATCGGACTGGCGGATGAAGCCGGAGACATTGTAAAAATCTCGGCATATTGCGACACTCATATTCTCCATGATAAATTGAATGAAATGGAAGTTCATCATCACCCGGACCTGCATCATAAAAAGAAAAATTTCAGGGAATATTTTTTAGAGTTCCTCATGATATTTTTAGCCGTCACGCTGGGTTTTATAGCTGAAAATGTACGCGAAAGCATTAGCGACCGAAGAAAGGAAAAGGAATATGTCGAATCCCTGATGCAGGATTTGAAATCGGACATCGCGAAATCCGGTGAGACAGTCGATGCGGTCAATGATCAGATGCATGGTCTGGACACTTTGGAAGTATTGTTAACTCCTGAGGTAAACAAAAATGACAGCGAGGTATATACCTGTTATCGGCAGAGTGGTTCTCTTTTTAATGAGAATACGATGAGTTTCTCCGACCGAACAATTACCCAATTGTTCAGCTCAGGCAATATGCGTCTATTTAGAAAACAATCCATCTCTGACCAGATTACAGACTATTACTCATCTATTAAGAGAGCAGACGCTCAAAAGCAATACTACAAGGAATATTTTCAAAAATGTCTGGCTTTAACACAGGAAATTTATGAATTTGACGCTTTTCATAGCAGAATTGATCCGAAAGGAAATGTGATACTTCCTGTATTGAGGTATGGAAAATTTCATATAACAAATACAAATGCAAGTGACTTGAAAAAATTCAAGTCAACTATAGATATAACAAAGAGAATTATTGGTAGTTACCGGAATCACATCAAATACTTAAACCTGCATGCCGATTCACTGCTAATATTCTTAAAAAAAGAATACGAATGATACATTCGACATTGCGGGCGCGTTGGCATGATAATTAAAGTATTTCTTTAAATCATTAAAACGAATTTTATGGGAACCGTCAAAGAAAATCCGAACGATCGGCAGATCAGAGAAGCCAAGACCAGCAGACCCGGCAGCCTGGAAAAATCCCAGGCCAAACTGAATCAGGAAATACAACATAAAAAAGCAAAGAAGGTAAAAGGCAGTGATGACGAAGGCGCCGTCAACGAGAAACCATTTGATGCCAAATCCAACAACATGCATCAAAAGAGATAGTCATATCCCTCAACAGGGTGCTCCTGCATGAACCGATTTAGCTAGCTACCCGGCCTCAATGAGATACAATAACGTCCACCCAATAGTTGTTAGACAAATGTGAACTATCCGGCAGGGAAGGCTGATTGGTATATTTATACACACCATTTAATCCGTCGGTGCTATCTGCCAAAGCGGTTAATACGCTGTTGGTTACAGCCGTTTTTAATCCGTTGGCTGTTGAGATATAATTTCCGAGACTGCTGAAATAACAGGCGACATAAGTTGTATTCGCGTTAATAGAAATGGGCGCAGAAAGAAATAAAGTCTGCCATCCACTGTCAGTTTCATTTCCGTAGACCTGTGAAGCCAATAAAGTGCCATCTCCGGCATATAGCTGTGCAGTATGTGCGCCATTATTTCCCGGCGTTTTGTAAAATCGTACGGCCTCTACTTTTCCATTCACCGAAGAACGGAATTTTACACCGAGTTCAATACCAAAAATTCCACCCCCGGTACTGTCGTTTTCAGTTTTTCCGGTAGGAGCCTGGGTACCAAATATGCTGACTGAATCTATTACCGGCGGTGGTGGCGGTGGCGGCGGCGGAACGTAACCACTCGTTTCTTTCTTACACGATATACCAATCAGAAATATACATAATAATGTAAATGCCCCTTTTTTCATGGCTGTGTTCAGAAAACCGACAATCTTTTCCATACTCTTTCTTTTTCGTTTTTAACTTTTTTGCTCAGCAGCAATTATCTCCTGTATTTTTCCTGGTCGTTTAGTCTTAAAAATTGTATAGTGACTATTCTAAATATATCGTAGTTAAAAAATGCTTACATCTTGATAAAAACAGTGGCCGCCGTAAGATTTTGGATAGTTAAGGAATCATTATCAAAGGAAGATTGGAAGGGTTCGTGCAGTATTCTTTCCCGAAGAATGAGCGTTAGACTGCTCAATGGGTACGGAAACTGTAAGTTGGTTTTAAAGATAATAAGCAGTTTTGGAATGTCATAAGTATTTTTACGAGAAAAATGCCCAGGAGGAAATAAATTGATGACTATCAATATATTAATTATGCAGAAGAAGTGAAGAACAGGTATTATTCTGTCAGAATTTCAGTAAATCCTGCTTATAAAAGACCTCCGGAAAACAGCGGAGAGGATATGTGTTATGTTAATTGCTTGTAAAAAGATCGCTTCACAAAAAGGGTCAGCCATTGTTATTGCAACTGCGCCAGTGTGAGCGGCGGTACTACGGTAAAAGAATAACTATGTGTTGGCTTTAGCATCACTCTGCAGGCCTTTGAGAGTTCGTTAACAACATGTTCAAAGGACCCCGGATTGCCAAGCATCGTATCTGAAACGATTATGGTTGGTATTTTTTTTTCGAGCAAATAAACAGAGCTTGCCAGGTCGTTCATTGCCTGATAGCTATTTTGATGGTGGCGTTCATTCACTTCAATATATAATTTACCGGGCAACGCCATGTCAATATATTTCTGACCATCAAAATATTCAAGGATGACAGGAAAGTTCCGCGATTTCAAGGCAAGATATAAATCAACTGCCCTGCCTGATGCACCCGATTCTGCAATCGCGCACTGATCCTTCAGACAAAGAGAATGACCGTAGATTCTCTGTGAAAAAACATGCACACCCCAGGATATAGGTTTGCCGCATTCGACACAATGAGGAATAGTTTTCATGGTTCGGTTTAATAATATCTGAAATTGCAAAAAAGGACGGCCTTCACGAAAATTCTTCGATGTATGAGCGCTATTACACGATAAGACGCCCTTTATGCCCGATGACATTATTAATACTGATGTCTGCCCTGTGTTAACCGCAGAGCCAGGTCATCTTTTTTTATGGTGACCTGTTTCCCAACCGGCTTCCCATTGCGGAAAGTATTGGCGGTAATTTGTGTGGCACCCACCGGAAAACTGATCAGCTCACCGGTGTATTTTGGATAATATGGATCCGGATTGGTTCCGTCGAAAGTGTAGTAAATATCCAGACCTTTTATTTCTGTAGATAATTTGACAGAGAATGACCGGTTATCCTTGCCCCGTATAGGTGTATACATCACGTTGTATGCACTCAGCGCGTATTTAATTCCCTCTGCGTCAAGCCTCGGAAACTGCGCCTCCATCCTGAGTATAAAATCATCCCAGTTACGACTGGCTTTCGGGCTCCAGTACACTTCGGCCAGGGCCAGACCCCGCGGCCAGGTCATGTATTCAACGTGACGAAAATTAGAAACACGTTCGGTCCACAAATTTCCCTGCCCTCCCAAAATTAATTTTTCATCCACGCTATCGGGCACCGGATCATAAGTATACGAATCCGTTAGCCGGCATATGCCATATGCAGGCGGTTCCACACTGGCTTCGCCCTGATAAAGATCCAGGTAACAATAATCCCATGGAGTCATTACAACGTGGTGATTCATTTTGGCTGCATCTATTCCGCCCTTCATTCCTCTCCAGCTCATAACGGTTGCTTCCGGTGCGAGGCCACCCTCCAATATTTCGTCCCAGCCAATCAGCTTTTTGCCTTTACTTTTTAATATGGCTTCCATTCTCTTAACAAAATAACTTTGCAGTTCATCTACATTTTTCAGGTGCTCATCCGTCATACGTTTCTGGCACTTCGGGCAATCGGACCAAAACCCTTTATATGCTTCATCACCGCCCACATGAATATATTCGCAGGGGAAGAGTGCCGCCATTTCCGTAAATATTTTATCCAGCATCATGAAAACGGAATCGTTTCCAATGCACAATGCATTATCATCCCTGACCGGGCTCCGGAAACCGGCATTCACACTATATGGAAGCTGTGTACAGGAAAGATTTTGAAAGGAAGCAATCAGGGCCAGACTATGCGCGGGCACATCAATTTCCGGAAGGATGGTGATATTCCGGTCCCCCGCAAAACTGATCATTTCCCGCATATCGTCCTGGGTGTAAAATCCACCATCTGACGCTTTCTCATTGGCGAGCGTGGGTAAAAATTCATTCCAAAGTCCCGTACGTTTTACACGCCAGGCTCCTATACTGGTGAGTTGCGGCAATGATTTGATTTCGATCCGCCAGCCCTGGTCATCACTCAAATGCAGGTGAAGCACATTGTATTTGTACCGGGCCATCTGAATCATATATTTCTTCACTTCTTCCTTTGTAAAAAAATGGCGGCTTACGTCGAGCATTAATCCCCGCCATCCGAATCGCGGATAGTCCGTGACAGTTACACAGGGTGCACTCCAGGCGATACCGCTTACCCTTGTGTTGCTTCCGATTTCAGGTGGCAGCAATTGTAAAAAGCTTTGGACCCCATAGAAAATGCCTGCGGGCTGATTGGCTGTGATGGTTATATTCTTTACTGATACCGTTAACTGATAACCTTCATTTCCGAGTTCCTGATTAGCTGATTTGTTCAATATAATATGGATGACGGCCGATCCTGCATTCGTCATCGTCGCATGATATCCCGTGGGTATCGTGAGGTGTTCAGTTAAATCTGCGAGCGCTGTTTTCAATCCCTGATTATCATCGGCACTGATAGTGATTACGGAGGGCAAAATAAAATGTCCCTGATTTTTATTTATCTTGACAGGCACCGGAATAATAGAAATATTTTCCTGTGCAAAACCGTTCAGCAGGATAAAAACAGAAGAAAGTAAGGTCACTATTTTTTTCATGTCAGAGATTTATTATGGTAAGAAACTTTTCAATGCAACTGCCTGATTATACTGCTGATCCCTCGACCCGTACAACAATGTAATGATCTTATGTTTTTCGGTTAAAGACTTCAACTCTGCAAACAATGGTGAATGCTCCAGTTCGGCTTTGTATTTTACCAGGAAGGATTTCCATTTTTCCGGGTCATGATCGAACCATTGCCTTAATTCGGAAGATGGCGCAATCTCTTTCATCCAAATATTTATATTGGCAGTTTCTTTTTTCATTCCGCGCGGCCACAGGCGATCAACCAGGATGCGATATCCGTCACTGGCAGACCGGCGTTCATAAATTCTTTTGATTTTAATCATGGGAAACTCTCTTTATGAGATGGAATGCAGCCAGGTATTTATGAATGTAATCATTTTTTTCTGCGTGTTTGTATTGCATAATATACCTGGGATGTTCCAGTGATATGATTTTTTCAAAGAAATTAAATTCCTGATTCAGCTTTGTCAAAAACTTCTCGTTTTCACCGGTACCAAAACAAAAACAAATTTCCCTGCGAACGCCCATGGCTATGAGTATCCGGATATTTTCAATAATAAATGACCGGACGGCTTCGCGGAGCTCTCTGCTGTCGTAATAATTGTAGTTTTTCTCTTTACCCTTTGCATCTACGGATGTGAACCCCAGGGGACAAATGGAATTGATGTAGAAATCCATGTAAAAAGCTTCCGCGCCGCCATAGGCCTGGATCATTTCATAGATAAACACTGAAGAAGGTTCGTGTGCCTGCTTACCGGTATAATCAATCTGACATTCACTTTCCAGTCTTTTCGGATCCGTGAAAGGGATCCCGGTTAATCCAGCTCCGAAGCGGCCGGGATTGATCCCGAGTATGAGGTGCCGCGGTTTCGCATCGCTATAATATTTCCGATAAAATTTTTCAGCTATCCGTAGAGGCTGGTCGGATTCTTTAAATGGATTCATCATCCGGATTCCCGGCGGCAGCGGGTCACCGGCATAACGGAGTAGTTTGTTAAACCGGATGGCCTTTTTTTGCAAATGTCATCCTGCGAAATTATTACAAATCCAAATACGCCGCGGGTTTCGCAGCCCTGGTTACCAGCCTGATCATTTTGAGCTTTGGATTGATTATCGCATATTCCTGGCCACGGGATAAAAGATCAGAAAAAAAGCCCTTCGTTTTTGAAGGGCTGCCATGGTCGGATGAATGGTCCTGAAAGGCCTTTCATAGAGCCCGTCCCAGGTATTATAAGATTTATATGTAGGTTTTTCTTATTTCGTAAGAAACGATACCAGCTCATAGCGTATCTACCTGGCCATACATTTCCTTCGAAATACGTAATGTTGATTGTGACTGTCCCGTTTCATTTACGATCATAAATACACCACCTATCTCGGTCAACAGGCGAATTTTATATGATTTATATATGATGATATCAGATGTGCCATCTTTTGCCGACAGCGCCTTGCTTATTTTTTTTTCAAAAGACCGGATATCCTGTTTGTTTTTAAATACAATATTTCGTTCGTCTTTTTTTGTTGACATTCCATTCTGGTATATGAAATAGCATTTCCCGTCTTTCTGAATTGAGATCGATAAATTTCCTTCCTCAACTGTCAATACCTTATCAGCTCCGGTAGCCTTTGTCTGAGCCTGGCCAGCCGAAAAGAATAACAAAAATGATATGAATAAAATCTGTGTTTTCATGTCCTCTCAACATTATATAAATATCCGGGCCTGAACATCTGCCATCAGCCGATCCCGACTGCAACAGTACAGAGATTTCCGACAAACGGGTGCAAAACTTTCAGTTTCATATTCTTAAAGCCAGTCAGTTCTTAACTTAATCTGGAAAAAAAAAATCGAAAACGATAAACCACTCACTCCTGGGCCGGCCTAAGCCGCGTAAGTGTGCAAATAATTACACAGACCATCGCGGTGATTTCCAAAAGCAATGATTTTGGTATCTTCCACCGGATTCCGAAAACCCCGGCAGCATGAAACTAGTTCTGCTTTTGTTTTTTTTATTGATATCCCTGATATCCTGTAAACGCACACGCACTTATGACTCGATCATAAGGGATGGACTGATATACGATGGAAACGGCGGCGAGCCATACCAGGCCGATATTGCTATCAATGACGATACAATTGCATTTATCGGGGACCTGAGAAACAGCCGGTCCAACAATGAAATAGATGCTGAGGGCAAAGCAGTGGCACCCGGTTTTATCAATATGCTCAGCCATTCAGAAGAGTCATTAATCCAGGATGGACGTTCACAGAGTGATTTACGACAGGGTGTTACGCTGGAAGTATTTGGTGAAGGCAGTATGGGGCCGCTGAATAAGAAAATGAAAAAACAAAAAATCGATGGCCAACGTGATATCAAATATCCTGTTGCGTGGAATACATTGGGAGAATATATGAACTGGCTTGAAAAAAAAGGGATCAGCTGTAATATCGCATCCTTCGTCGGTACGGGAACCGTTCGTCAGTATGTAGTCGGTGAAGATAATGTAGCACCAACCGTCATCCAGCTGGACAGTATGAAATTATTGATCGATCAGGCAATGGAAGAAGGCGCCATGGGAATCACCAATGCACTCATTTACCCGCCGGATTTTTTCGCAAAAACGGCAGAGCTGGTTCCTCTGGCAAAGGAAGCAGCAAAATACGGCGGCATGTACACGAGCCATATTCGCAGTGAAGGCAGTAAATTATTTGAAGCCATCGGCGAATTGATCAGCATTTCGAAACAAACGGGTGTACACGTTGAAATATATCACCTAAAGGAAGCAGGCAAGGACAACTGGTGGAAACTGGACAGTCTTATCAAAATAGTGGAAAAAGCCAGAAAGGAAGGGATACCAATCACCGCCAATATGTATACCTATAACCGGAGTGCAACCGGGCTGACAGCCTCTTTTCCGCCGACGCTGCAGGATGGTGGCTTTGATAAACTTTGGAAAAGGTTGCAGAATAAAAAGATACGGGAGCAGATGAGAAAGGCTATGGACAATAATGCGACCGATTGGGAAAATACTTATTATCAGGCAGGCGGAGCGCAAGGTGTATTATTAATAGGTTTTAAAAAAGATTCACTCAGAAAATATATTGGAAAGACACTGGCAGAAGTAGCAGCCATTCGCGGTCGATCGGCAGGGGAAACCGCTATGGACCTGATCGTGGAAGACAGTACAAGAATAGGAGTCGTGTATTCATCTATGGATGAAAATAATCTGCGCAAAGAAATCGCGTTACACTGGGTAAGTTTTGGTTCAGACGCAGCATCCTCTGCTCCCGAAGGCGTATTCCTCCTGTCCGGAGCACATCCCAGGGCTTATGGAAATTTTGCGCGTGTCATCGGGAAATTTGTACGTGATGATAAAATGCTGAGTTTGCAGCAGGCCATTCAACAATTATCCCAATTGCCTGCCACGAATCTGAAACTGCAAAAAAGAGGAGAACTGAAACAGGGCAATTATGCAGATATCGTAATTTTCGATCCCAGGACTGTGCAGGATCATGCGACGTATGAAAAACCGCAGCAATTTGCAACGGGCATATCTGACGTGTTAGTAAATGGCGTACAGGTTATAAAAAACGGCGAACATACCGGTGCAAGACCCGGCCGCTTTATCAGGGGGCCGGGGTTTAAGAAAGTTATACAAAAATAAATTTCTTCTTATAATAATGGAATCCGTAATCATATCCTTCGGGAAATATATGATCCGGATCGTACGTGGCGGTTGGATTGTATCATTCGGATTAATCCGGCTTAAACCCCTTCTTATGATGGGTCGCTGACTGAAGTTTCTCTTGTGCACTTTTATCGAAAACATAATTTCCCATTACAAGGAAGTCCATTTCTGTTCCCAGGAACCCTTCGCAGGCATCCGCTGGATTGCAAACAATGGGCTCACCCCTTACATTAAAAGACGTGTTGATGATCATTCCACATCCGGTTATCTTTTTGAATTCAGTAATTAACCGCCAGAACTTCGGGTGCAGGTTTCTGTCTACCGTTTGAATCCTTGCAGAATTATCCAGATGTGTTACCGCGGGGAAAAAAGACCCGGTTTTTTGAAGCCGGTTTTCCGCCCGCCTTTCGGATTCACAGGACGGTTCAGAAGATTTCCATTTTTGACGCAGAGTATCTATAAACAGCATGTAGGGAGATGCTGATCCCTTTTCGAAATATTCTGACAGATCTTCAGCCAATACTGCGGGTGCAAAGGGACGGAATCCTTCCCTGAATTTTATTTTTAAATTCAGGATTTTCTGCATTTCCGGATTTCTCGGATCTGCGAGTATGCTCCTGTTTCCAAGCGCCCTCGGACCAAATTCCATTCGGTCCTGAAACCAGCCCACCACCTTCCCCTCCGTCATTTTTTGCGCAATGACTGCACAGAGCTCGTTAAAATCAGCATAGTAATTAAATACCATTCCATATTTCCGGATTATTTTCAGGATTTCCTTTTCCCCATATTCAGGCCCCAAAAAAGCAGCTTTCATAGCGTCAGGGTATGAAATCATTCTGGGTGCTTTATTCCATATGTGGAAAGCAGCATACGCCGATCCGACAGCCCCTCCGGCATCTCCCGAAGCAGGCTGAATCCATATTTCCTCAAAAAGTCCGGTATCTGCAATTTTGCTGTTGGCAACGCAGTTCAGCGCAACGCCTCCCGCCATAACCAGGTTTTTACAACCGGTCATCTTTTGTGCAGTTGTGGCAAGTGAAATCATGCATAACTCAGTAACCTGTTGAATGGCGAGGGCAAGATTCATATGTGACTGGCTGATGGAAGATTCCGGTTCTCTTGGAGGTATACCAAAAAGTGTTTCACATTTTTTATTATTTGTCATTCGCGTGGATGTTGCAAAATCAAAATAATCCATATTCAGCAGTATGGATCCGTCTTCCCGGATGTCCATCAGTTCCTGAAGTATTTTATCTTTAAATGCACGTGTTTGTTCCGACTGAGGATCTCCATAAGGTGCAAGGCCCATTACTTTATATTCACCACTGTTCACTTTGAATCCTAAATAATATGTAAACGATGCATACAGCAGCCCAAGGGAATGGGGATAATCCAATTGTCGTAATACGGTTATCTGATTAAACTTTCCGTGACATATGGTTGTGGTTGCCCACTCACCAACCCCATCAACAGTAAGTATTGCTGCTTCTTCGAATGGAGATGGATAAAAGGCGCTTGCCGCATGCGAAAGATGGTGTTCCGGAAACAGGAGCTGGATTTTTTTTTTACCGAATTCATCGAGATGCCCGCGAAGAAATTTCCGCATGAACAACTTCTCTTTGATCCAAACCGGGACCGAATTTAAGAAACCCGATATTCCGCGCGGCACGAAAGAATGATAATTTTCCATTAATCGCTCAAATTTCAGCAATGGCTTATCATAAAAAGAAATGGCCGTGAGATCTTCGTATACGATACCTCCTTCACTTAATACATATTGTATAGCGGATTTGGGAAAGGAAGCATCATTTTTTTTGCGTGAGAATCTCTCTTCCTGCGCCGCAGCGATTATTTCGCCGTCTATCAGGAGACAGGCTGCGCTATCATGGTAAAAAGCTGAAATTCCAAGAATGGCTGTTTTCAATCAACTAAAATAAGGTATAAATAATGGGAGCCAGCGCACTGGAACTGGTTGCGACTATCAGCACTGCCATGGCCAGCAACAGAAATATCAGTGGAATCAGCCAATACCTTTTGCGGGTTTTAAGATAAAGCCACAGTTCTTTTAGAAATTCCATATGCTTATCTGTTTTTAAAAAGTATTCACCAGGTCATCTGAAACAAATAAATGATTTCGTTCCGTCATGACTGAATTTCGGCTTTTTTTGAATTGTTTCAATTTTAAAATATCCCTGCCGGATATTTTCCTGAATAAGCCCATGGGAATAACCAGGATGATGAACAGGATACTCAAAATGAGGAATGAACTTATCTTACCCAGTATCGTTGACAGTCCGAACCAGAATACTGCAACCGGATAAAAAAAATAAGGAAATAATATGGTTATTACCAAGATCAGGAACGCAGGCAGAATATAATGAGCATTTTTCTGATAAAGAGCGATAAAAATGCATATCAGAACTGCTACCTGTCCGAATTCGGAGCATTGTTTTCCGGATACTTTCTTAAAAATTTTTTTCATGATATCCATAAACATTATTTTATTCCGATCTTTTGCTGCAACAACAATGCTTCTTTATTTCCCGGATTGCGCCTCAACACTTTTTGAGCATATAGTACCGCCCCGTCCATGTTTCCCATTTCCATATAATTATTTCCTATTTCATTCAGGATCGAAATGTTCGTTGTATCCTTTGCATAATCTTTTTTTAGTTTAATAACAGCTTCCGAAAATTTCTTTACAATCTGTAAATTATGATTTCCCTGCGTATGTGCCACATAATCTATAAGAGGAATTGCTTCGGCAGGTTTATCTATTTTCAGATAGAGAACAAATAGCGTTTTTGCAAGTTCCGGTGAAGGGGATTCTGAAAATGCTTTTTTAAAATAGAACGCCGCATGCTCATAATCGTTAAGCTTGCCGTAAAGCATCCCTGTTTTTTCAAGATAAGCCGGATCCTGCGGATGCTCAAGAGCGAGGCCTTCCACTACCGTTCTGGCTTCCCTGAATTTATTGCCACCAATATAGTAACTGTATAATGTATCCATTATTCCAAACCAATCAGATTTTTTATACGTGAGTGCATACGCCATTTCGTCCTCCACTGTTACGACATGGATAGAATCTGCAGTCATTGCGTCGCTGAACGGCCAGCTTTTCTTGAGGTTATTGACTTTATAAATACCGGCCAGTGAATCAACTGTTGTAACCGGCATTTCTGTTTTTAATTTTGAAAATTTCATCTCCTGTGCGCTATCCGGGAGGATGAATTGATTTTTTTTCATGGCTTTATAAAACACGTCAGACAGGAGGGCGTATCCGTCGAGATTCGGATGTACATGTTCAAGAATCAGTTCATTGCCAATAATATGATTCACAGAATTTGCCTCAAAGGTTCCAGTAGCATCCACCAGATGAACGCTTGGATATTTTGAGGCTGTTTCTTCTATTATTTTATTTAATTCCCCAGGCGCACGGAAACGGAGGCCATCCAGATCCCTGGCATTATCAAAATATATTTTGGCAGAATCATATTGTTTCTGCTGATAGGCAATCCTGCCGAGGGTGTAATGACAGAGAGCATAATCAGCATACACCCGGTTTGCCTCAGTTAAAATTGCTCTGGCGGAATTCATATCCCCATTTGTAAAAGCCAGCATTCCGGAATCAAAAGTTTTTCTGAATGCAGGATAGCGAACGCTATCCGGTTCTATACTAATAAAAGGTTTCATATCCTTTTCATTACACACCAGAGTGCTAATAAATACGGGTACCCGGCGATCATCAAAAAATCTGAAAAATCTGATCCATATTAGATCTGAACTGGGTGACTCCCCGTTTATATAAATCAGATTGAAATGGAATTTTCTGATCGCGCACCATAAGTTCCATCCGGGTCCCACCCCGGGTCTTTTGATCTTTTTTAAATACCATCAAAATCTTGTCGTATATATTGTTCAGTAACTGCACCAACCGGAATTGGCGGAGGGTGAGAATTAATTGAATGATGCGGCGATTGCCGCCAATATTTTCAGTGGAAGCAACGCCCAACACGCCGTAATACTCATTGTGCCCTGTATATATTAACACCGCATCCGGCTGATAGTCGACAATATCTTTTGCAAAACCCAGAACTGTGTATGAATTAACCGCAGTCAGTGAGAGGTTAATGACTTCAAATTTCCGGTCAGGAAAACTATTCATTAATCGGTATTGCAACCACCGGTGAAAGGAGCCGTTATGAAAATACGGATAGCCAATAGTTGTTGATTCTCCCAGAACAAATATTCTGGATGTATTCGCATCTTTTTCTTTTTTGAACGGCTCAATATTTCCGGTTGTTGCGATGGCCTGATTTGTAAAATATCTTTTTGATGCATCCGGATTGAAAATAAGGAAATCCTTATTGCCCGGAGATTCAATAAAAAGATCAAGATTATTACCGTAGTGAACAGTTCTTAAGAAAATTTCAATCAGGCAAATAATTATAAAGGGAAATAAAATACTGATCGTCCTGAATATGAAAATTCTTTTTTTTGAAATCGGCCTTTTTTTTTGAAATTCCGGCATATGGCTCGTTTAGAAAATTATCTTTCAGGCATTTTAAAGGACAACGGTTCTTCTCCTTTGAGTATTTTAGATGCCTGGCCGGTCAACCAGAGATAAAGATCCGATGGTTTATTATCCATATTCATGAATGCAGTCATTTTTGCCTGGGGCGGATTATTACCGGCTTTAAAAATGGCTGTTCCTTCATTTACTTCGTCGAACATGGCAACATATAACATGGGAGCACCGGATTTTAATGCTGTTGTAATGAGCTGCCAGTAGAAGCGGCCGCCCTGCCTTGGAATAGATGCAACCGGTTTGACGTCATCAGGAAACGCGTGAACGCTGAGATTATGCCAGCTGAATCCGGGATAAACGCATGGAACGTAATCTATATGGTGTTCTCGGCACCATTGCATGTCGGCTATTGTAGCATCCCTAAACCGGTCCATGTCGTTATGTAACAAAGGTGAATACCTTTGTACGGTCCAGGGTAAAATCATATCCGCCTGCAAAATCAAGTCATGGAGGTATGGATCGTGAACACAATCGCCGTTCAACTCCCGCCAGGAAGTGGGAACGCCCAGCATGACAGTGCAGTTTCCGTATACAGGATCATATTTTAAAAAGTTTATCAGCCTTTCAACCCCAATGTTCCGGATATCATAAGGCCTGTCAGGAAAACCCAGGCCCCAGATGACCACGACTGGTTTACCGCGATGATGCAGATATGTTTTTACTCCTATCTGGTTTGTTACTTTGATTTTATCAACCAGGAATTTCCAGTCTTCAATGATGGAAGAGCAATCTTCGCCGCTTGCGCTTAATCCGGAGAGGTCGTACATCACGGCAATGGCCCTTTTATATTTCGAAGCAGCCTCCAAAGCATTTTGTAGTATAACTGCTGATTCTTTATCCCGCCTGTCTTTTCGCGTATCATTAAAAAAACGCTGCATGAATACACCGTCGATACCATATTCCTGCATCCATTTAAAATGCAGGTCGATGGTGGATTTATCGAGCGAACTGAAAAAGCGCGCCTTGGTCCCATCCGGCATGGTAAATGGTGTTTCATAGGTTTTCTGATATTCATTTACGTCGGGCCAGAGATCAATGCTGGATTGGGTTTCGTCACCATAAGCATATCTTTTTGATGTACTTCCGTCGCCTGCCGCCCGAAACCATCCCTGGTAGCCGGCCATAACAAGGCCGTTGTATGTTGGAAATAACGTCTCGCTGTTATGCCTGATCTGGGCCTGGCAGTGAACAAAAATGACAATGGCAAATGGAATAGAAAGTAAAATCCCGGTAAGTTGTCTCTGCATAAGGAGATAGATTAAAAACCGTTCGATTAAGTGTAATGATTACACTTATATGCAAGAAAAGGCCAGGTGATTAATTAAAGGATTAATTAACGCTTAACAGACCGGTTAATTTCAGGTTATCTTATAATAGATCAGGATATAATCTCATGGAATGATTTAACATAGTCCTCACCATAGATTTCCCTGTAGTCCTTAATAAACTTTAAATAGGCATTATTAGCCTGGGTAAATCGTTTTAAGGAAACGAGGCTTTTGCACTTGTAGATTAATGCTTCTTCGTTTAAAGGATCAAAATAGAAAATACTATTGGCGACCTCGATTATTCTTTCAGGGTCCTTATGCATGTCCAGGTGATTCAGATAGCTCAAACACTGGTCAATCACCTGACTGGAAACTTCCGATTTTGTATTGTCAAGCCAGCCATATTCCGTTTTAAATAAGAACGGACCCCTGTTTATGATATGAAGCAGCGGATCAATCGATTCCCGGACCGGCTTGGGATTGGCTTGTATTATGGAGGAATATTTCACATAGTCGATGTACATATCCTTGTCTGCATTCTGGAATTGCCAGAATCCTTCTTCCTTATTGATCGCACAATCACCCACTTTTTCAAGCAAAAGCTTCAATTTCACCAGATTTACCGATCGGTTATTCTTGGCATCTTTTTCTGATTTGTCGTGCCAAAGTATTTCATTGATTCCTTCAGACGAAATACCCCGTCCATTTTTAATGGTATGTATAATAATTATGAGCAATAACTCTTTCAACACGGGTGTAAATAACCGGGTGATGTCGTACCCATCTTTATCTATGACCTGAAACTGGCCAAAAAGATAAATCGATGACCGGTTGTTTTTTCCCTGAAAATGACTGTTTGTTACATTCGGATTATGGGTCATCATGTCTTCTTCTTCTGCAGGGACTCCGGCCAGTAAGACCTTGCTATTTCTGAATTTCGATTTGAAAAGAAAGTAGGAGGTAACGGCAAGTAATGCAATAACTGCAAGAAAAATGAATATACGGGAATTGGTTGATTTTACTCCTGTAACGGAATCATTCAAAACTTCCGGTGGAAAATCAATCGTATAAATTTTCACCTGGGTGGTTTGCTCCTTTGCTTCATATTTTGAATAAAGCATTGTAACCGCAATCAGCCTGTTGCTGACCGGTGAATAATACAGGTCTGCAAAAGACTGGATGTCATGATAACTATAATCAATTGGATTTCCAAGCGGCTGAAATGTTGAATCTTTGAGAGATCCTTTGATCAGCTGAAGGTGGGAATTGAACAAATCGTTTGGAAATATCAGCGCATAATATTCATTTGACACGGAATCGATAATCAGGCTATTTGCAAATGTGAATTGATTGACCCCGGTTTTGAGGTTATATATTTTTTTGAATGACCTTTTTCTTACATCGTACCTGTAAAAATCATAATAATAATTGGGATCCAGCATCTGATCTCCGGTATGACTTCCGTATCCTCCTAAAATATATGCAAATTGTCCGTCTGATGTTGTTCCCAGCGCTGCGAGATATCTTGGTGGAAAACTATCGCCCATATTCGTTACCCGCTCCCATGTTTTTGTGGGAAAGTGATAACGCGTAATTTCATTCTTATACCGTAGCTGCCCGTACCCCGCAATTATATACAATGAAGAATCCACCACAGAAATGAACTTATTGGCGTGCCAGAATTCCGTTATTGCGGCTCCCGGGGCGAAATCCTCTTTCCATTGGGCAGTTTTAAAATCAAACGGAATTACCTTTTTCTGGTCTTTATAAATATCATACAGCTTATCTGTGATCGAATCAAATATCGATTGATGTCCTACCAGTAAATTTTGATGCTGGTTAGCAATAAAATCAATCACTGCCGGATCATTTCTCAATGTGTAAACCGCCACAGAATCCGAACCGGCAATATAGAGCTTATCCCGTTTCGAATCGAATGCCGCGCTGCCATAGCCCCTTAAAGTGAATGATGATGCAAGTATCCAATTTTGATGTTTGGGTTTGATCCAAACAGGATTTTTGACCCTGGCCACTTTGCCCGCAATTTTGTCAGTGCACTGATCACCCTGAATCTCATCCAGGGGCCAGAAATATTTCAACTTTTGCTGTTCGGATATTTTTATATTTTTCAGCTGCATCGGAGGTAAGTCCCTGGTCTTGAATTGCTGAAAATCGTTAGCCCCCCATAAAAATTTAAAACAGGCATTTTTAAGTTTTAAGCTGCTTTTCCCAACCGTTTTTCCATTCATATAGCATTCAACGAGATTTTTGTCCAGATCGAAGGCCAAATTAAGTCTCGTCCAAACTTTATACAGCTGCAAACTATCAATCATAAAGCCGATACCTGTAATCTTCTCGCCGTAAATTACTTTAAATAAGCCGGCCCGCTGGTCGTAAATGAGATCAATATTCTGGTCATTGCCGTTGATTATCCGGATGATATACCCAAAATAGGTCTCGTCGTTTGGGATAAACTTTATCTCAAATTCCAGGTTGAAATTTTTCGAAAAACACAGAGAGTCGTCCGGGGAAAGGTCCAGGTTGGTTCGTTTTTCCAAAAAAGCTTCATGGCTACTAAAAGTCAGGCCATAGGTTTGACCAAAACAATTAACATGAACAAGAACAACAATCGCGATACTATTAATTAGCCTCCGCATAAGAAGCATAAAAATAATTATCTTTTTCGTACGGCAGATGTTTAATATTAAGACACTTAAAGCCTATGAAAACCAAGTTTTTAAAATGGGTTTCCGGGCTGAAAATAATGATACTTATTTAATATGATGGACGAGTAAAAGGGTGTATCTCTTCCCTGCTTTTGAGTCAAAGTCATCTAATTTTGTTTTGGCAATACGAGGGTAGCCGGACCGGTTTTATCGGAAATAAATGGGCGTTTTGATGTTTCTATTTATTGTTCTGAAAGGGAACTATGATCCACTGATGGCCCGATTTGCACCATAACCACCCAGGGCTGCTGATCTGACATCAGCAACACAATCCGGCCATTGACCCCCACTCCACGAATAGCCGAACAGGAAGAGGTTAGCCAAAATCATGGAATGGCTCATCCGAATCTGGTGTCTGATTCACTTTCGCAGTTCCCGGCGGGCAACTTTCCATCAGCCGCCATTGATCGGTTCATGGTGACAGACAGAACACTCAGGGAGATCCGGGCCATTAAATATTTCATCGGATTTTTTTAAATCTAAGTTTACTCTTACCGCACATTTCCCCAATTCTTATTGGGCTTTGGACCCATCACTAACTCCAGCGTTCCGCCCTTCATCAGTTGATCGTGTGTGAACCAGGGCTCGTTCAATGTCAGATTGTTGAACCTGGCCGTTTGTATATATTTGTTTACATCGGAATTATTTTGGGCAATGACCGTAAAATGTTTACCATTTTCCAGCGCAATGGTTACCTTATTAAAAACGGGGCTTCCAATTGTGTAAACCGGTTTGCCGGGAGTTACAGGATAAAACCCCATGGAAGAAAAAACAACAAAGGCCGACATACCTCCACCATCTTCATCACCCGGGATTCCGAAAATATTATCACTGAACCATGTTGAAAGAAGCAACCGGATCTTCTTTTGCGTTTTCCATGCTGATCCGGCAAAACAATATAAATATGGAATATGGAAACTGGGTTCATTAGCCATGGAATACTGCCCGACCAAACCGGTAGCATCCG
>Ga0206913_1037_pt1 | contig 34048 bp, 26 predicted proteins | sample Alteio_BWOrgHeat_72_FD_152942 | JGI IMG/M metagenome (GOLD analysis project Ga0206913, IMG submission 152942) | Enriched cells from forest soil in Barre Woods Harvard Forest LTER site, Petersham, Massachusetts, United States -... | ecosystem: Environmental > Terrestrial > Soil > Temperate forest >... | reverse complement strand
CGTCTGTCACATCAAGCGTGCCGTCAAAATTTGGAATTTTATCAAGACTCCGAATCTCACCTCTTACAAACGTTGAGTTCAGCAAATCCCGCAAGGTATTTATTGATCGCGCTTCAATATCCGAGTTTGGTGGGTAAGATTTCGGGCTTTCACTAAAAAAAGGCTCCATGTCATCAGTCATAGCATTGATTAACCTATTTCAAACCGCATAGTTTCTAAAATTCCATTTGACATTACTTAGCTATCTCAGGTGTTTATCGTCTGCCTCAATTTTACATATCGTGTCAGCCTGGTGCTCAAAATAAACGAGGTAGAAGCTGTCACTCTTTAGTAAGTCAAGCCCCTTGCCCTTTGAATATTTATCAGCTGAATAGAATATTAATATGGAATCTGCCTTTCCTGCGGGGGCAACTCCATACATGAAGGAAGTAACTGTATTCCCAATGTTTTTCCGGCGCCATGGACTTAACTTAATTCCTTTGGAAGATACCAAGGAAAAACCATTATAGTTTATCGAATCCGTTTGGGTATTGCTGGTATTAGTAATTCTGTACCGAACAGCGACCTCGATCCTGTGTTTCCACAAATTCACATCCGCCCAATGAACCGAAAATTCAAGAGAATTATGAATCTCCACCTTGCACTCTTTCTTACCGCTCGCACAAATGACTTTTGCATTATAGGGTTTACTGCACTCATTACTACAAAGAACAATCAACAGTATGATAATTAATAAATTTCTCATTACTAAGAATTTATCATAAAATATCATTTTTTACTTTTCTTTTGTTTGACAAACAATCCAGAAGTATATCGGTCGTACAACTCAAATAAGAATTCAATTCGTTTAGTTTCGTATGGAAATGGCTGACTGCGATAACAAAGATCAACTGCGCGATCAAGTACCTGATGTGCCTTTACTAGTGAGGGTGGCATCGTATTAGGATCGTATAGATCAGCTAAACTACTTTCCGGAAAACTCGCCCGCGCATCCAGGATTCCCTGAGCTGCTTTTTCTATGGACTCCCTTTGTTTGTCAGTGGGATTATCTGGCCAGGGATAATTGTTATAAACAATCCCATTTGAATACTGAATATCACTTTTTAATCTTCCAGAAACGCTATGTGTCCATAAATTATGCATTATTGAATTAAGAATTCCAAATTGATAAAGTGTAGCATTAGGCAGCATATAATTTTTATTACTACTAATGACATTTTTATCAACAAATCCCATCGGCAGATACTTTCTCCTTTCTGACGAAACTTCTGGTATGACCATATAAGTTTTATCTGTATGCCTTATTTCATCAAAAAGAGAAGGTGTATCAGCCTTCTTTACAGTTGCAGCTTTTTGGCTTTCCAACCTATAAGCCCTTACCTTTTGAATTCGTTCGTAAACTTTCGGTAGGTGTTTTAACTCGTTGGGAGTAATTCCCTTTAACCATAAACACCATCTTTCCGTATTATTTATGAATTCACTTGAGCCTATAAATCTTCTAAACCATTTTTGAGCGCCAGGTTCAACTTTCAAGAACGATTCTTTTTCTTGAGTTGTAAATAAATAGTACCCATTATCTGTCGGTTGATTCCCTTTTATCAATTCTGTGACGTTAGAGATGGTCTGTTTTCTCCTTACAACATATTCATCTTTACCTTCGACCAAATAAGGGTTAATATTCTTTGCCTTTATTTCATGTGGCTCACCCTTGATATCATCGTAGGCATATATCAATTTTTCAGAGATGTCGAAATTGGAAAACCCAATAATAACTACGTGAACAGCCGCATTTCCACGGGCTTCATTTCCCCATTTAAAAGTTCTATGACAAAAATGGATTTTTACTTTATAGGAATTGAAGAGTTCACCCCAAAGTATTGCCACTTGCTCCCCCTGAGTAATAGAATTTGTACTTACAAAAGCTATCCTTGTTTTAGGCAACTCTTTTTCTTCAACACTGCCATAATTTTTCAAATATTGAGCAGCCCGTATATACCAGGCAGATACGTAGTCGAGTGCTCCGGCGCTTTTAACGTCTTGGAAGACCATGACCATATCTTCTTTTTGCTCCTTATTCTGATATTGCTTTCCTAAGAATGGAGGGTTGCCCAAAATAAAGTGATACTTTTTCAAGATGTTTGCTGAAGAATTTAGCTTAAGTATTCCATGCCAGTCAGTGCGCAACGCATTTCCATGAATGATCGTTGCACTCTTTTTTAGGGGAATTCTTTTATAATATTCTCCAAAGTACAAGCTTGCGTGTTCGTTCATTTGGTGATCCATCAACCACATAGCAACCTGAGCTATTTGACTGGGGAACTCCTCGTATTCAATCCCATAAAACTGGTCAACATCTACTAGAAAATAATCATTAATACTGGTCACTTGTTGACCTTCAAGCAGCGCTTTAATGATATCGAGTTCGAGTAACCTTAGTTCGCGATAGGCTATGATTAAGAAATTGCCGCAACCACAAGCCGGATCAAGAAACCTTAACCTACTTATCCGCTCGTGAAACCTTTTTAGTTTGTTTTTATCTCGTCTTATCTTTTCAAACTCATTCCTTAAATCATCCAGGAAAAGCGGTTTAATAAGCTTAAGAATATTTTTTTCACTGGTGTAATGAGCTCCGAGGTTTCTTCTGGCCTTGTCGTCCATCACGCTTTGAAACAAAGAGCCGAATATGGCCGGCGATATTTTTCCCCAATCCAAAAGACAGCAATCTAGTAGAATACGCCTCATTTCGCTATCGAAGTGAGCCAACGAAAGATGTTCCTCAAATAGTTTTCCATTTACATATGGAAATGCCATCAGGGCCTCATCCAGATTCTTGAACCGTTTCTGATCAGGGGTATTTAAAACTTGGAATAGTTCGCCAATGTGAGCTGCTAAGTCACTTCCGTCCTCATTGGTCCGCAGTTCGATATATTCCTGAAAAATTCCTTTCTCGAAGATGCTGGTATCATCGGCAAATAAACAAAACAGCAACCGTACCAGGTACAGTTCCAACTGATGCCCGTCGAATCCAATATTCTTTAATTTATCATGCAATTTGCCCATGAGAAGAGCCGCCTCAATATTGACCGGATCCTGCTCTTTAAATAACCGTTTTTGGTAACCAGCTATAAAACCAAATAAATGAACGTGATTGATGAAATCTGCTAATGTAAATTCCTTGTGAGTATTGCCGTCAAGGTCATACAACCTAAATCGGCCAAAGTCGCTTACAAGGATGTATCGGGGAAGTTCCTGCTCCTTTAAACCTGGGAAATAATCTTTCGCCTGGGTGAAAGCCTTATCTAAGTCTTTCCCCCGGCTTTTATGTTCAATTAATATCACTCCCTTCCATAGCAGGTCAATAAAACCGGTCTTTGCATCCAGTTTCTTTACTTGTTGTTCAAAAGTGGCGACGCGCCGACGACTGATTCCAAATACATGAAAGAAATCGTCCCAAAAGGTTTTAGCTTCAGCGTCCTCGCTTACTTCGTCTTTCCATTCATTACTAAAGGCAATGGCCCTACTTTTAATCTCGTTCCAGGATAGTGGCATTATACTTTTAGGTTACAATCTGTTAGGGTTAAATGCCGTAATTTACCAAGAAATACCAGATTCGTATTATTTAGTCCAATAAGTGGGCGCACTTAAATTTCTAACTACAATTGTCAGAAGGAACATTAGATGAACAATCAATTATGACCATAGAACAGGCAAATCACAAATTAAAACTCGCAAGGATACGCAGAGAAAAGATAACCGCGGAAATTCGTAAAATAAATGACTTTCTACGCCGTAAGGGGATGGACAGCCATTCGATCATTGCCAGGAGAAATAAAGAAATTTTCAAACTTCATTTGAAGGGCATGAAATATTCTCAACTCGCTATCTGTTACAGCTTGTCCGCTGAAACGATCAGTACCATTTGTAAAATCCAAGAGCGCAAGCGCATTAACCGTAAAAAGTATCAAATAAATGACTAGAGGGTCTTCTTCAGAAACTTCGATTTAAGCAATTCTTTCGCTCTTAATTTATATCGCGCCACAGCTTCTTCTTTAATTCCCAATATATCAGCAATTTCCTTGTTGTCCTTATGTTCAAAATAAAATAATTCAAAAACCGACTTAATTCTGGGAGGTAATTGCCTGACTTCATCCATCAGATCAGCAATAATTTCCGCATGAATCATTTCCAGGCCGGCAGACGTATCTTCCTCCACAAACTTTTCATAGTTTAACGAATCCAGGAAAGCCTGGGTACGCCTGCCCTTATCCATGTCATCTAAAAAGGCATTTTTTAATACCCGGTAAAGCCAGGGCCTTATATGGCTTTCATCCTGAATTCTACCTCTAAAATGCCAGAGCTTACTGAAGGCGATGGCTGTCAGATCCTCAGAGGCCTGGATATTGTATTTGGTGAGGCTTAGCGCATAGGAGTACAATGCTGTGTTATGCTTTACATAAACCTGATCCCACAGCCATTTATCACCCTTTATAAAGCTTTCTAGCCAGTTTTCATACTGAAACCCAGTTGGTAAAATCTCCTCCCGTTGCGCCTTATAGCGCATATAACCCGCTTGTCCATTTAGGTTTAAATCCGGGCTACGGGAAATTTCTTTGTCATCCTTGCCCGCAATTGTTAAGTGAACCAACCTTTTTAGATCTGCGGCCTGCCTCCGGGATTTTACCCAGAAAGATTTCGTCAAAGAGTCCTTACTATGGTCCCGCTCGAAATTTTCCTTAATAGGCATAATCATGACAATTTACCTTTGAAAGGAAATACTCTGTTCCGTGTTGTACTTGGGATCTATGATCATTCCAATTTGAATGGCCGTTCATCTGCATAAATGATGCAAATAGTGAAAGAATCGTGAATTGGGAAATGAATAGTTTTTTTCGTAAAATATGGACAGCGAAGTTTTTGTGATTTACAACGGTTTTAGTGCTAATCCCCATAATTTCAGCAATTTCCTTTGTTGTTTTGTTATTTAGAATATGTAAAACAACTTTCCTTGGCTGGCTGGGTAGATTCTCTATTTCTTTATGTAATTGGTCGAAATATTTTGCCGTTATCCGCTCCTGGTCAAGATAGTCTTCTCCGTGCCCAGATAGAAACTGAAGCTGTTCCTCAGCAAGATCCCGCGTCTTTTTTCTTCGAAGGTAACCCAGAGATAAATTGCGAGCTACCAGGTACAAGAAATTACAAGCATGATTAAGACTGGTAATTTTTTCGGACGACTCGATTAATCGGATGAAGGCTTCTGAAACGATATCCTGTGATTCCGCTTCATCCCAGGTGATTCTTTTTGCAAAGAAAAATATTTGATAATAGTAACGACGGTGAATTTCTTCGATCACCGAAGATTCGCGCTCACGGAATCTTCTTAATAACTCGTTTTCTGAGTACTTTGTAATTCTTCGAATCCTCATAGAAGATAAAGTAAGAGTTGAAAGGAAAACCTTCCTCGTGTAACTGGCCTGGTAATCAGTATAAAAGCGGTCGCCGATTAACGGACGTAGTAAAATACTTTGCAATTTATAAGTCGCTTAAATTCCTTTCTCGTAATTATGGCGCCTAAATGTAAACACTTACGATTTTGTAGGAAATCTACCCTATTTAGATAATGCGAAGCCTTTATATATTTAGGGTAGATATGAGGTTTTTCGGGTGTATTCTATGAATTCTTCCACTCCAACAAGCAGCTTGTCAATTTTACGCTCAGGTTTGCTGTAGTCAGATACAAACATGGCGTCGTTTTCAATCCGAAAGTATAGGTAATTACTGTCTACTGAGCAGAATACGGCGCCTTTGCCCTCCTGATAATGTTGAAGAAGTAACTCTGGAGTAATGAATTCCAGGTCCATTACTTCCACAATCTTATATCGATTAATAAAATCCAGAATGGTTTTAAAATCTGCATATACTTCAAGGCTAATTTCCTTTTGTTGGTTGTCATAGCCAGGATAATATCCCGTAACTGAAATGCTTTGTAATGTACTTCTCAGAACCCGATCATGCTGAATTTTTAAATTGGCTGTAATCTGCACATCAAAAAGATTTGTGTAACCATCCAAAGGGTCTTCCAGCAACTTTAATATTTCCAGTTCGATGTTAGGCATAGATATCTGATCAGTAAAATTAATATTAGTTCCTTTTATACGTTTCAAATTTGCTTCCCAGTACACAAGATTGAATAGCACACTATAGGTGGAAATGCCTATGCAATGAACCTTACATCACCTTATGGCGGCTACAATTATTGATTCTTTAGTTAATTCTTCCTTCAAAGTTTACGAGATGACTGTATGCGCCAATGGAGTCAAACATTACTCGCCTATGATTCACCATTGTTGAATTGACTCCAAACAAGTCACTGACACTCCTTTTAAGCTCGTTGTTCTTAAATAATTACTGCTGCAAAGGTACGGCGCAGCCGCATGGGCCAATGGATGTCCGCCATGAACGGATTTGAATATGTCCTGGTCATCGTAGCCTGCACGGGCATTGTCGGGGTTTGGGGCATTTGTCCCCACAGCATTAAAGGCGGCCAACACCATTGTCTTATGCGGCTCCAGCGCCGGAGCCTGCTTCCATAATTATTTCAAAACAACAAAAAATTAAATTATGGTAAGCTTAAAAAAACTCCCGATTGTTTCAGATGTAAAGGTTAGCTATCATCCTAAGATGAAAATCTCAGAGATGCCCGTAGCCAAAAATTCGCAGGAAGTTTACCAGCTATTCCTTGCAAAATGGGATAGGGGCTCAATCCACCTGGTTGAAGAATTTAAGATCATGCTTTTCACCAGGGGAGGCAGTGTAAAAGGCATCTATCCCATTTCTAAAGGAGGTATTACAGGAACCGTAGCCGATCCTGAAATAATATTGCTGACGGCGATTGTGGGCGTTGCAAAATCCATTGTCCTATGTCACAATCATCCATCCGGATCACTTATTCCAAGTCACGCAGATCTTGAATTAACTGAAAAAATAAAAAATGGTTCTAAATTTTTCGATATAAAAGTTCTCGACCATTTAATTATTTCATCTGACGGCTTTTTATCGTTCGCTGATGAAGGGCTACTCTAAGTCATAATTCAAAAATAAGCTTCGCTTTCAGCGGATCTACAAGCAATCCGATCCAGGGGGGTATTTATTTAGCTCGCATTGGACTAAGTATTTATACTTAGAACTCCGCCCTTTCTTATGTCACATCAAGGGCAGATCATCAGGTCGTAAATTAATTTGTAGCTTTATACCAACCCCAAAACTGACGATTTCTAGCTTAAACCGGATGATAGAACAATTTACAAGAAGTCTGCCTTACAAACTAGCCGAACAATTGACGAGCGAGTATAATAATCGTCTGAGTGATATACGCTATTTGCTTTCAGGACGATTTGATTTTTTACACTCCTTTACAAGGCGACCTTGACTCCATCAGCCTTATTTTGGCCCTCTCTATTTTTTACAAAAGAATCATTTCCAATTTTGATGCCGCTACCAAATTTACCAACCGTGTTTTTAAATATAGTGAAGCAGTCTCTGTACAATTAGGAACCTATGAATTAACTACTGGAGAAAGAAACAAAATGACCCGTGTAATCTTACAATACCAGGAACTACTGGCTAAATATTCAATAGAAATCGACTTATTTGACTACCTGGAAACAAAAGAGCTCTTACGAAAGATCAAAGCTTTCAAAGCGCGTGTAAACGAAAATAATGGCTAATCCCTTCAAAGACTTAAAAGAGTTAAATAGAGACCTGGATAATTTCTTACGAAGACATAGAACTGTTATTTACAATCATTCCAAACGAATCAGCGATTTTTTTGAGATGGCCTGCTACAATAACATAGTTCGCTTTTATGAGAATAATGGATATGTCACGCAAATAAAGAACCTGGTAAAACAGAAATTTCGCTACAAATGTTCGACGGCCGGCAATCCTGATAATTTTTCCTTTTTTGAGATTAGCAAAACACAAGGTAACCAAATCAAATTATATGAAATCAGACATAACCTGAATGTGCAATCATCTTTTCAGAAGGATATTTTTACCACGCCTGATATTTCGGTCATCCATCCCAATACTATTATGAAAGATGAAGACTTTTATCATTCCAATACGAAGTATTATTTCGTAGAAAATCATAGCCTAATTACTTTTTGCGAAGCAAAGAATTTCAATCCATTTCCAGAACTCCTGTTCAATTTCGTAGGCATAATTAACGAATTAAAGCCACGACTTCTTAAGCCTAAAAAGGCCAATGGTCGAGAACATCTTTCGGCTTCATTATTGATATCGGGAAAATCAAATGCACATTCCGACCGAATAAAAAAAAGCTTAGAAGGTAGATACCATATTAATATTCTTTATGATTTATTCACAATCGGAAACGCTTCGTTTTCGAAATACAATATCGTTAGGCTCCGAAAACTGGATACGCTCAAGCAAATCAAACTATGAAACACATTCAAAAAATTAAACTCAAGAACTTCAGACGATTCAAATCATTTGAAGTTACTTTTGACAAAACCCTGAACATGCTTATCGGGGATAACGAAGCAGGCAAAAGTTCTATTTTAAATGCAATCGACCTGGTCTTAAGCGCGAGTAGAAGCAAAACAGAAACAATTGGGTTAGAAAGTTTGTTCAACCACGAGGTTGTAGAAGAATTTTTAAATTCATCCAAGAGATATAAGGACCTTCCTGAACTTTTTATTGAAATTTACCTAAGTGAGCAAAATAACCCTGATTTGAACGGTAAAAATAATTCCGACAATATCATTTGTGACGGGTTATTCATGAAATGTTCGCCAATAGACGAACTCAGTAAAGAAATCAAAGAAATCCTTTCACAAGAGGAGCCTTGCTTTCCTTTTGAATATTATTCAATAACGTTTAAAACCTTTTCAGACCAAAGCGTAACTGGATATTCCAAGTTCCTTAAACATATATCTATCGACAACGCACATATTAGCAATGAATACGCAACAAGAGAGTATATAAAGAATATGTATAGCAGCTATGCCTTGGATACCGAGAAAAACAAACATAAAAATGAATACCGAAAGCATAAGGAAGCATTTAAGAGATCCGCGTTAACAGATCTAAATAGCCGGTTTGACGGATATGCGTTCGGTATCAGAAATAATTCTAAGGCCAACTTGGAAACCGATCTGACTCTTACTGAAGCTGACATTAATATCGAAAACAAAGGCAAAGGCCGGCAATGTTTCATCAAAACCGAATTTGCATTAAACAGAAGTAGTGGAAAGATAGATGTGATTTTGCTTGAAGAGCCTGAAAATCACCTAAGTCACGTAAATATGAAAAAGATTGTAGGTAAAATTCTGGATGCAGGTGAAAAACAACTATTTATTACCACTCATAATAGCCTAATTAGCTCCAGATTGGACCTACGCAAGGCAATACTGATTAACAGCAACAGCACTAATGTTTCGCGGCTTAATTTCCTTTCTGAAGACACGGCGAAATTTTTCATGAAAGCTCCTGATAACAATGTCAATGAGTTTATTCTATCTAAGAAAGTTATTTTGGTAGAAGGCGACGCCGAATTCATTTTGTTAGAATCTTTTTTTAAAAAAGTAACTACAAGGGATCCTCATTATTTCGATATTCATATTATCTCCATTGGAGGGACCAGTTTTAAAAGATACCTGGAACTCGCAAAAACTCTAAACGTCAAAACCGCCGTCATTAGGGACAACGACGGAGATTACCAGAAAAATTGTGTGGAGAGGTATTCCGAATATGCTAGTGATTTGATCAAAATCTTTGGTGATTCCGACAATAACCGTTCTACTTTTGAAATTTGCTTGTATCTCGAAAATCAAACTCTTTGTGAAGAATTATTCGCTGTATCCCGAAGAACGCTTTCAGTCCAGGATTATATGCTGCACAACAAGGCTGATGTAGCTTTCGATCTATTGGATAAAAAAGAGTCATCGCTACATGTGCCTCAGTATATCAAGAATGCCATAGAATGGATAAAACAGTAATTTTTGCTGTTGCCGGTTCGGGGAAAACCACCCATATTATCAACCAACTCACGCTAGAAAAGCGAGCGTTAATTATTACCTATACCAATAACAACTATGACAATCTTCGTCGTAAAATAATAGGAAAATGGGGCTATTTCCCAGCCACAATCAAGTTAGTCAATTATTATAGTTTTCTTTACTCATTTTGTTACCGCCCATTTTTAGCCAGTAAACACAGTACCAAAGGGATAAATTGGAAATCTAACACCAATTTTTTTGCTCGTGGTGATCGCAGGTATATAGATAACTTCGGAAGACTATACAGTAATCGGATCGCAAAATTTGTGGTCGAAAATAATATACTGCAAGATATAATTCCCCGTTTCTCAAAATACTTTGATGTTCTATATATTGATGAAGTGCAGGATTTCGCCGGTCACGATTTCAATTTTTTAAGGGATATTTCCCAAACCGACATCGACATGCTTTTTGTAGGTGATTTCTACCAGCATACTTTTGATACCAGCCGCGATGGTAAGGTAAATAATTCCCTACATGACGATTTCAGAAAATACTTAGGAACCTTTCGCGAGGCTGGATTTGCAATTGACTCCGCAACACTTTCAAAAAGTTACCGATGTAGTCCAACTCTGTGTCAGTTCATAAGCGATCAAATAGGAATCGAAATTCAATCACATAGGACAGATTCTACGCTTATTACCTTTGTCAATAATACCGCAGAAGCGCAAGATATTTTTAACGATAACCAAATTGTAAAATTATTTTACCAGGAACATTATAAATATGGCTGTTTTTCTAAAAATTGGGGCGATTGCAAAGGTGAAGATCAGTATAACAACGTATGCGTTATCCTCAATAAAACAGTATTGGAAAGCTATAATTCTGGTCGTTTGAAAACACTTGTTCCACAAACAAGAAACAAATTCTATGTGGCATGTTCAAGGGCAAGACAAAATTTGTATTTTGTTCCATATACTTTTTTATCGACTATAGCACAGAAATGTGAGTGAATAATTTAATGGTAATGTTATGGCAACCGAAACCGACCTGGATATAAAATCTCTACTTGATAGCATCGAGCCATTGATTAATACAATGCATTACGGAAAAGCCAATATTGGCCTCTCTCCAGCTGGGGAACACGTAGTAACCTCCATAAAATACCAGGGACTACTTCAAATGCGCAAAGAATTCATTCAAAGGCTGACAAGTTCTATTGTACGATATGTTCTTTCAAAATCCAAGTATGCGGCCAACCAGGATGTGCTTCGCGGAGAAGGGTTTGATCAAAGCGATGCTGAAGCAGAAATATTTCAGCAGGCAAGTGGATATTTTAGGAAAAGCGATATTAAGGGCCAATTTTCCGAACTGCTTCTATTTAATTTGCTCCAATACTATTTTGAAGCTATACCCGTAGTCAGGAAGATGCAAATAACAACTAACACAGAATTAGAAAGAAATGGTGCGGATGCGATCCATTTAGGCCAATTAGACACGAAGGAATATTGTGTATACTTGGGAGAGGCAAAAACGTACCCCTCCGGATTCGTCCCTGCTTTTAAAAACGCAGTACAAAGTATTATTAAGGCGCATGCTGAACACAGAGACGAATTGCAATTACACAGCTATGGAGATTTCCTGGAACCAAAAGTGAAGGCAATAATGAAAGATTACTTGAGTGGCGCAATTGATTTACCTGTAAAGCTTGTAATAATCATTAGTTATTGTACCGGCGAAACACCAACTTTAGCAACAAAAGAAGAATACACTCAACATTATATCGATCAAGTATTAGCAGAATGTAAAAAGATAACTGTCACACATTATAAAGATGCTGAGGGTAATGCAATACATCCCGGCTTGCTAAAAGAACTGCACTATATTCTTTTTCCGGTCAATGAATTGGATAAGTTACTAAAAGATTTTCAAACTAAACTAGGTATTAAATGACATTTTCTTCACTAGAAAACGAACTTTTTCTGTACAATCTTAAAAAGGTGGCGGAAAAATTCGGATTAATCAGTGAAGAAATCTCACCCTTTCCAGAATCTAAGGCATGTCAATTATTGAACCTCGCTGAAGATTATTCTTTTAATCCTGCGGATGAGGATAGGTATAAAAGCCTACTCATTACAGCGCTTCTTTGGGAGAACCGGCAACCTCAGTGGTCTGGTTTGCCGCCATTTATTTCTAGGATATTAATCAGGTTAGGTCTTGGCACATCTGCTAAAATGGTAAATTGGAATAATCAATTTGGATTATTTAATTCTTTAGGCAGTTTAATCGAAGAATTGTGTTCAACCGTCGATTTGGCGGGGCATGAGGTAACCATTTCCAATCAAAAAATTATACTGTCAGATTTCCAGAAAAGAATGTGGGATGGAATCGACAAGTATTCCAGATTAGGCGTCTCAGCCCCTACTTCCGCAGGTAAATCCTTTGTATTGGTTAACAAAGCCATACAAGTATTATTGAACCAGGACGGAAAAATATTTTTTATTGTTCCAACAAATAGCTTAATCACCCAAGTTTCCAATGATTTTAAAAGGAAAATAAGAGACTTGAAACTGACAAATATTGAGGTTGCCCAAACCGTAAATGATATTTCTTTATTCAAGGCTCCAAAAATTGTATATGTACTTACTCAGGAAAGAGCCTTCTCTGCACTAAATCATCCTGAGGCCAATTTTTCAGACGTACTTATGCTAATTGTTGACGAAATACAAAATATCGAAAAGGTTCCCTTAGAAGATGAAGAGCGTTCAAAGATACTCTTTGACGTAATACAAATTTTCAAGAATGATATTGCTCCACAAAAAATTATATTGAGCGGACCTCGACTAGATAAACTGGAATCAATAATTAAAGAGTGGTTTGGCGACGATGCCAAAAGCGTTACTGAGGATCTGCCCTCAGTTCTAAATGTTACATACACTTTTAAAACGCCAAGGGGAAAGGGGGTTGATTTCGTCCAATATATATCAGAGAACATATTCCAGTCAATCGAAATCGATGATAAGTTTCACATAAAGGAAAAAATATTGAAACGGCAAAAATTTGATGATGATGAATATGATCTGGTGGCATCAGTAATAAATCGAAGCAAAAGAGATGGCAATATCATTTTTGCAGACAAAACAAAACCGGCAAAAAATATTGCTCTTGGAATAGCTGAAAGGCTTGACAACAACTATTTATCAGACGAAACTGATAGCTTCACTGATTTTGTTGAATCGACGGTACACCCTAAATATGCGCTTCTACAAACTCTAAAAAAGGGTGTAGCATACCATCACAGTAAAATGCCCCCTCATATTCGATGTCTTGTTGAAAAACTTTTTGCATACAGACATTTGAGTACGATTGTAGCGACTACAACTTTAATGCAAGGTGTTAATCTTCCTGCAAAAAATATTATAATTAAAACCCCTAAAGTAGGCAGTAGTGAAAATTTAACCGGATACGAATTTTCGAATTTAAAAGGTCGAGCTGGCAGATTAATGCAAGATTTTGTTGGCAGGGCTTTGATTATTAATGAGAAATCCTGCGAAAAGGCAGGCATCAAATTGGATATGTCACAGCAAAAAGAATTGTTTGTGGGATACGCTAAAAGATTTAAAGAGGAAAAATCAGGTATTCAAAATTGTTTAAGTAAGAATATTGAAATGACTGATCAGGAACACAATGATCTTGTCACTTACATTCGAAATATGTGCGTTCGCTATGGGATTCATGCTCAAGGTCGTCTTGCAGAGGTTGGAATTCCAATATCCGATAAAATTTTGAATGAAACACTATCACAATTATCTACCCTAGCAGTTCCAAAAATTATATGTCGGAATAATTTTTATTGGGACCCCCTTATTTTAAATAAATTATATGTTAGTTTCCTAAATAGAGAATGGGGGTTAATTCCAAATAGCATAATAAATATAACTGATACGTTAAGAGATTGCATTATTAGAATGGCAGCGTTTTCGCCTTTGTATTATAACAGATATTTACCAAATTTAGAGATTACTGACCACAGTGTCGGCAAGGTTCTTTCACTAGCCATTTTCGCCGAAAATTATGGCCGCGGCGTACCCCTTATGAGCGTAATAAATCCTCCGGGTTTTCCCATCGAGACGAGTGATGATATTGAGGACAGAATAAATGACATACAAACAAAAGTGGTATTTGGTATACCAAAATTACTCAAACCACTTTTTCAAATTAGCGATATACTAACTGAAGGGAAGGCGGCTTCGATTTTATCCTTTATCGAGGTAGGTGGACTTGATGTGCGTTTGCGGGCATTAATTGAAATTGGCATCCCGCGAGAAACGGCTATATCTATTTTACAAAACGTGCCGAATGACAATTTAAAAGACAGCGAAGGAAAGATCAATGAAAGGGAATTGAAATTATACATTCAGCGCGTAAAGATAAGCCCGTCAGTAAATAAATGGCACAAACTCATTATCGAGGATTTTTGACTTAAAGTGACGGCTTAAAATAAATATTGCTATATGGTAACCTACTTTCCGTCTACTGAAGCAGATTTTTTTGCAACAATGCCTTTAAGCTTATATAAATATAGGGTCTGGACTAACCCCAACCATAGAAGACTCCTAACGGATTTAGAAATATTTTTCCCGGATCCCAAAAAGTTTAACGATCCATATGATTGCGGACTACCACTTAGACATGATCAGGATGATTCAGATCCTATTAAGATCAAAAATAAATTAGAACAATTAGCCCCTTATAAATTTCAGCATATAAAAAATGACCCGTTTGCGCTCCAGGAAGAGGTCACCAAACAATTATTATATATTATGCAAGATCCGGAAGGCTATTTTCATGATAATTATGGATTTAAAAGGAATGATCTAAGTTCTATATATGGGGTCCTCAGCCTGACCCCTCATCCTGCAAATTTTTTAATGTGGTCCCATTATGCCGACCGTCACAAGGGGTTTGTAATAGGATTTGATACCGAAAAATTAGTTAAGCAGAATTTCGGCAAATTTGCAAAAGTTCACTATTCGGATGAAATTCCTGTAATAAGTGTCCTAGAAATGAATCACGAATTAATGCATAAATTGGTATATACAAAGGCGTGCTTTTGGAAATATGAAGACGAGTATCGCTTTACTACAGTATTATCCAGAAACGCAAAGGCAATTGTGGATCCAGTGGCATTTAAGACTGTTCATTTAGGATTCGATATGCCACAAACTGAAAAATTTGCAATATTGGACATTATTAAGGAAAAATATCCCCAGGTACGGGTTTTCGAAATGACATTAGGGAAGGAGAAATTTGAGTTGATTCCCATGCAAATATTCTAACTTAAAGGATCCGCCATCGTGATAGATAGGGTTTTGTTATACATCTCAAGAGTCCCCTCAATGAATTTCCAGATCTCGCCTAGTCATATTCAATGCTTCGTCATGAGATGGATTGTGCCCCTTTATTGAAGTGGTATTTTCAAATATTTCAACGGCTTTTTTTGCAATCACCTGCCAACCGGGATCGCCTTGTGCCTTTAGGTAATTGTACTTCACCCAATATCCAAATGGGAAGTACGGATATTCTGCAATTACTGAATCAATATTAGGAATAAGACCTGGATCACCCCTCGGATATATTTTACCGTCTTTCACGACTAATAGGTGCTCCATCTTGGCCGAAAGAGAATTGCTAAAGGTTAGTCCATTGTTTGCCGTAAATGGCCTGCCATACATATCCAAAGTCGCATAATAACTGTAGTCTTTCACATTTCTGACTTCAGTTTGCAGCGAATTGATATTTCGGTCACTTGCAACTGAACCCAGGTAAGTGAAAACTGTGCCGGCGATTAGCAGGCACAATCCAATAATGGACATCCAATTCATACTTCGCTTTTTAGTTGCCATTGGACTACGAGTTACCCAATTTTCTTTTCCAAACCCCTTTTTGCTATTCCAAAGGTCTTTAAAATTCGGCAAGGATAGAAATCCAAGAAGAATTTGAATTGTATTTTCTGCTGAAACCCACAACGGACGAGGGTTTATCTCAATAAACATGAATAAAATAATTAACTATTTACCCATTTTATTCAGCACAAATTGTATTAAAATCGTAACTTCGTAAGGACAAAAGTTCTTCGAAATACAAGACTAAATATGAGGAGGGGGGAAAAGAGGGGGGAATGAAAATTTGCATATTTAATCTGTTTAAGACCAATCTATTATCTACTAAGGTTTGACTCACAGCGGGATCACGAATAGATAACATAAGCCTTGAAACGTAACATTTTCAGGGCTTTTGTATTTAAAAGATAACATAGAATTCTATACGTAACTGACCTATTCGTAGACCTGGAACAAGGTGGGGATTTTGAGGTCTACGAATTGATGATTTTTACATCATTGTCGCAACATTTTTCATATTTGAACGCTGCACCTATTACCTACTATAACTGTTAACCGTTTACCTTAGATTATTTGTAATCTTATTACCTACAACTACTTTCGACAATATACTTTGGATTAATATTAACCTATTACCCTATACTATTACAGAATTCCTGTCGTTACCCAGATCATATTGTCACCTCCGGGGTGAAACTGTTATACCAACAGTGATCATTACCGCCTAAATGTGCAAAACTTTTCGCAAGAAACCTTAGTGATCAGGTATTATAGATGGAGACTGATAACTTCAGTTTATTACTATTAATTTATAAAAACCGTAAAAAATGAATACAGTAAGATTAAATCTGGGAGACGATGTGAGAAGCAAAACTAGAACAGATATCTATAACGGTTTAGGAGTTACCTTATCTGAAATTAATGAGCATTATGAATTAGGTTTGTGTACTTGGTCTGAAGGGGAACTATGGATTCCTTTAAATGATTTGATTTTAATAAAGGAGACTGAGGGAGGATTCTTTGGAATTTAGTGTTTTTGTTTATTTTATCGTGGTTGGAAGATCCTTATTATACTTTTTAGTTAACATCTTGTGAAACCATTTTAATTGGGCTAAACTAATGTTTTTCCCATCGGATGATTTAACGTAATAGGCACTACAGGATGAGCAAAACCGCGCAAATCATATGTAACTGGTCGGTAATCATCTTAGGATCTTTGATTAAACTGTTTAAATCAATGAATTGATCACCTCTCAATCGTTTAAGGCTATCCGTTAGCTTGTATTCTTTACCTCTGATGGTATAATATGGCTGAATATCTCCTTCAGGTACTTCATTTAGAAATTCAAATGAGTTATAAAACATAACTACTTCCTCTAATGACCAATCTTTAAAATGATCTTCAGTTGTACCCGTTAGCAAAGCGATTATTTTAATCTTCTTAATCATCGGATCTAGTTTTTCATCCTGGATTAATGATTCATACATGATGTAATCTTCCAGGCAATGGAAAAGGACTGCCTCCAGGTATAGATATACATGCTGAAAACCCCCACTCCCTGGGTCTCCAGCTGATCCGTCTTTTTCCCGAACAGATCGAAGGAGAACTGCATTTCATCAACTATGACGGCCTGGAGATCACTCTTGATTTTATGATCGCTGAATACTCGAGATCGTGAGCGATTTTTGAGGAATTGGATATGTATATAATTAATGTTACATTGCGCAAGCACGTTAAATTTACAGTTGCTTAGAAAAGGAATTATACGAGCTTTTTTAGCTGGCGTCATGTTGGTGATGTTTTGCTTCAGCATTACCCCTAAATTCCTATTGCATCGGTTATTAGCCAATCACAAGGATTCTCCCATTTCAAATAGCACAAAAGCACAGTTAACCTCCTCAGGATTTCATTGTGATATTGAGAATTTGGTTGTAGAAGCTCCTTTTTTGTCCAATAATATTAATGTCAACCTTCATATTCCTCTTGTTTTTGCTTCATACAGGAATAAGCTTACATACAATTTCACTTGCAGAAAGAATATTATTTCCTGCCTTCGCGGGCCACCTGCTCTCTCTTAGTATTAGTAATTCAATTTGTTAGCGCGACAGAATTATTGTCATGGAATTTCTAATTCCTGTATTTTTTGCTGGTAGATTTAATTACTAATTCCTCTCCGTTTCCTGGATGGACCAATTCAGCCGTCGGTATCAAATAATTAATAATTATCTTAAAATTATTGTTGTGAAAACATCTCCAACTAAAGCTTTGTTGCTTTTTACGTTATGCCTTGCAATAAACAATGCTTTATTTTCTCAAAGCACCAATTCTGTCAAACAAAAAAAAATATTCATAGCTGCCGGAACATTATCCGGGAAAGTAATTGAAAAGGGGAAGGGAAATGTTTTACCCGGAGCCACTATTTATATTCCTGATCTGAAACTGGGCGTGATTGCGGATGCAGGCGGTCAGTATCATTTCAATTCCTTACCATTTGGAACCTATCTGATTGAGGTCCATTACGTCGGATTTAAAACAATAATAAAAAATGTGATCATCAGCGGGAGTACAGTAGAAAACTTCGAATTAGCAGAATTTGCCACGGAAGAAAGCCCTGTTGTAGTGACAGGATTGTCAAAAGCAACTCAGATAAAAAGAAGTCCCGTTCCCATTGTTGCGGTCAATCACGATTACATTGTTACTAACCTTAGCACAAATATTATAGATGCAATTGCGAAAGTTCCCGGTGTCAGTGCGTTAACGACGGGTCCCAATGTGTCTAAACCATTTATCAGGGGCTTAGGTTATAACCGGGTACTGACCTTATTTGATGGATTGAGACAGGAAGGGCAACAATGGGGTGATGAACACGGGATAGAAGTAGATCAATACGGCGTAGAAAAAATAGAAATAATTAAAGGGCCGGCAAGTCTGACATATGGCTCCGATGCCCTGGCGGGTGTAGTAAACCTGATACCTACCCAACCTGCACCGGAGGGAAAATTAATAGGTGATATATTGGGAGAGTATCAAACAAACAATGGTTTATTCGGCGGATCTGTTATGCTCGGATCTACGAAAAACGGTTTTGAATGGATGGGAAGACTATCTCATAAACAAGCCAAAAATTACCAGGATCCGATTGACGGACGCGTTTATAACACAGCTTTTAATGAATCTGATGCGGGTTTCTCAGTGGGCATTCACCGTTCATGGGGATACTCTCACCTGAGCTTTTCTCTTTTTGATGATCTTCAGGAAATACCTGATGGAAGCCGGGACTCAGCGACCAGGCAATTTACCAAGCAAATCACGGAGGCTGATACTGTGAGGCCAATTGTAACAAATCAGGAATTGAACACTTATACAATCGGCGTTTTACATCAGCATATACAGCATTACAGGGTATATACCAATAACAACTTTATCATTGGCAACGGCAGGTTAGCGGTTAACCTTGGATACCAGAGAAGTGTGCGCCGCGAGTTTAGTCATCCTGAAGCTCCAGGCACACCCGGATTATTTCTGCAGCTCAACACCTATTCCTATGATTTGAAATACTACTTCCCCGAATTCGATGGTTGGAATCTAACCGCAGGAGTTAACGGGATGTACCAGGGAAATACGGTAACGAATGGAACGGATTTTGTAATTCCCTCTTACCATCAATTCGATATCGGTCCTTTTGCGATGATCAAAAAGACTTTTGAAAAATTGGATATATCGGGTGGTTTAAGGTACGACAACAGATCTTTCAAGAATGACGAACTATATACAAGTCCAAATCCCGTCACCGGATTTGACATGCCTGTATATGGCGCAGATACGGTTGGTGCCAGTAAACCATTTTCTAATTACAACCATATTTTTTCCGGCATTTCCGGAAGTATAGGAGCTACTTATAATTTCACGGAAAAATTCTCTGTAAAAGCAAATTTATCCCGTGGATTCAGGGCGCCGAATATTGCGGAAATATCATCCAACGGCGTGCATCCGGGAACAAATAGCTATCAAATTGGAAATGATGCGTTTAAACCTGAATTTAATATCCAGGAAGATATTGGAGCAGAATATTCTTCAAATAATCTTTTAGTAGCTCTGAGTTTGTTTAACAATAGTATTTCAAATTACATATTTAATCAAAAAGTCGTAACTGCATCCGGGGCAGATTCTGTTATTGTACCGGGTACTCAAACATTCAAATTTCAGCAAGGGAAGGCACTGTTATATGGTGGAGAATTAACTGTTGATATTCACATAGTGAAAGGCCTCCATTTTGAAAACAGCTTGTCAGCGGTATATGCACTAAACAAGGGAGTCGATCCTAAATTGCAATCAGACAGTAATAAATATTTGCCATTTATTCCACCTCTTCACGGCTTATCTGAACTGAGATATAATTTTGAGAGCAGGTCTGGTCATATTGTCAACGGCTTTGTAAAAGTACAGTTGGCATACTATGCAGCGCAAAACAGGGTTTACCTTACTGACAATACCGAAACACCAACTCCCGGCTATACATTATTCAATGCAGGAATCGGTGGTGGAATTACAAATAGTAAAGGTAAAACGATCTTCAACATTTATATAATGGGGAATAATTTATTTGATGTTGCATACCAGGATCATTTGAGCAGGTTGAAATATTTTGAACAGTATACTTCGTCACCAAATGGCCATCTTGGAATTTATAATATGGGCAGAAACATCGCCTTTAAAATAGATTTCCCGCTGGATTTTGATTTAAAGAATTAATTACCCCGATCTGGGTTTTATTCTTAATTATTAAGCGGGCTGCTGTATGGGGCCCGCTTTTTTCCTATGATTCAAACTTATAATCGATAAAACAAAATGCCTAATGATGATATTATTCGTCATTCGTTTTTTTGATGTCTTATTGTCAGGAGTATTATCCGGAATGATGATAATCATCTGGATAGGGTCCTATCGCCAAAACCCTTCCTATGATATATATTTGGAGACTCATCAGGTATTTATAAAGACATATCAAAAAAGGCTACCATTTCTTGGCGTCGCTACTATATTAATGACCTTGGGTTCTGCCTTATTGCAGAGTAATATTGTTTCTATTTATCTTATCATCTCGGCCATTTTATTATTTGGCGCAGAGATCATCACCCGAAAGGGTATGCAGGCGCTAAATAAACAAATAATGAGATGGTCTAAGGAACGCATGCCCAATAAGTGGGAGTATGTCATGGATAAATGGCGGCACTTTCACATTGCAAGAACCGTACTTACCCTACTTGGATTTATATTAATTATTTTGTCCAGTTTGTAGCAAAGTATTTCATTTCTATTCATCCTCCTCACCTGTATTTTTTATTTTCATCAACAGTGTATAAGCATTTTTTATTACGATATCCTGCTTTAACAATCGATCACTTTTTTCAGAATCTATTACTACAAATCCATTGTATACAGCTCCGGTTTTTTATTTCATCGATTTCATATTGGTTATCTCCTTTTGACAGGAAAACATATTGTTTTTTTTCGTACAGCACTATAGCATCTTCGGGCACGGTAACTGCATTCTGAATCCGGGTTTCTATCTCCGCATTCATAAACATCCCTGGCACAAGAGTCTTATCATGATGTTCGAAATGGCAATGTACTTCTACGCTCCCGTTTTCTGATACATCCCGGCTGAATAAAATAATTTTAGCCATATACTTTTTATCAGGATTGTTTGGGGTGTATGTGATTACACTTTGACCAATGCTAAGAAGAGGAATGTCTTTCTGAAATACCAAAAGTGCCAAATGGATATCGTCCGGGTTAATCAATTCAAACAATACGTCTGTCGGGCTGACATATTTCCCGATATTGACATTTATTTTAGAAACAAAACCATTGATCGGGGAATAAATGTTTACGCTCCTCGAAATATTATCCTCATCTATTTTTTCGGGATTGAGGCCAATTAAAGATAATTTTTGACTTAATGCCTTTACCAACACCTTCTGATTCATGAAATCGCTTTGTGTTTGCTGAAATACTTTATCACTAACAGCTTTTGCGATATTTAATCCTTTCTGCCTTTCATATTCACTCTGCAATAACCCGGATCTTATCTTCGCGGACAAATAATCCTGTTGTAATTGGATATATTGCGGATCTTCCAATACGCCAATAATCTCTCCTTTACTAACTGGCATGCCCAGAAGTAGTTGTGTTGTTTTTAAATATCCGCCTAATGGAAAACTTACAGAAACGATGTTTTGAGGTGGTGCATCTATTTTTCCGGTCACATTCAGTATTGACGAAATGGTTTTCATTTCCGCTCTTCCTACTATAATATTTGCATTTTTAGCTTGCGCTGCCGTAAGTGCAACAATTGTTTGATTTTGTCCTTTTTTATCACTGGTTTTATTATCCGTGTTATGAGATGAGCAAGAGTAAGCTAATAATATGGGCAATAACATAATGATGTTTTTCATTTCCGTATCCATTTAATTAGTGCCGGTTAAAATTTCGAGCTGGATATATGTTTTATTCATCGTCTGGATGGCATCAAAATAATTTGCCTTAATAGCAATGGCCTGGTTGATAAGTATTGTCCATTCGAGATAATTAATTTCCCCACTCAGAAATTGTAAATTGGCAGTATTTATGATCGTTTCGGAATTTGAAAGCAGGCTGCCTTCGTAAACCTGGACGTTTTGTAATTGCGCATTGTATTGCTGAAAGGCATTTCGATATTCAGAAGTTAATTGCTGGCGCGCAAGGTCATAATTAATCTGCGACTGTATCCAGGCTGTTCTCGCAGCTTTTATCCGGCTGTTTTGTGCACCGGCAAATATTGGCACGCTCACACCAGCCTGTACACTATTAAATCTACTGCTTCCATTAAAATATTTTTCAATCCCATCCACATTTTGAAAGCCGATAATACTTTGATTGCTGTAGGCGAGCATTAAATCCGGCAATAACCTTGATTTTTGGTATTGCCAATTTTTCTGCACAAGGTCAATATCCTGCTGATGGACTTGTAAAAGAGCTGATTTATCAACCAATGATGATTCGGGCAATGACAATATGGGGAGCTTTATTTCCTGCGAATAGGGAACGTATATTTGACTTGCATTGAGCAAAATATTGAAATCACGTATCGCAATGTTTAAGTCCGTTTGCAATATTTGCAATTGCATTCCGATTTGTTTTCGTTGCGTCTCTGCAGAAGTTTTTTCCAGTACATTGGCTTCTCCACTTTGAAATCGTAAGGATGCTTTTTGAACAAACTCAGCATATACGCTATCCGCATACGACAATAATTTTTCTTTTTCCTTTAACACAAGTATTTCAAAAAATAGCTGTTTTACTCTGCCTTTAATATCTACCTGTTTTAACGCCAATTCACTTTGACTTTTATTAACCTGAGCTTCAAAAACCGAGCGTTGCCTCCTATAAACAGTTGGAAAGTTTATAGTTTGGGAAATGCCAAAGCGGGTGTCATTGTTGATACTATTTATTTGCCCATAGTCAGCCGTTATATTGGTTTTCGGTATGTCAGTACTGCTTCTAACCAATTGCTGATTATGTTGCACACTTAATCCGAAAGACCTAAGTGACAAATTATTTTTCATTGCGGTATCTATTGCAGTCTGCATCTGAATTGGTCTTTGTGCCTTAATTGAATCTGCACATCCAATAACGCATATTAAAATGATGGAAATGTTTTTTGAAATAGTTGCAGGCATGGGCTTATTCTTTTTTTGGAACAACACATATAACATGGGCAATACAAATAATGTGAGGAAGGTGGCTGTCACCAATCCCCCAATCACAACGGTTGCCAGTGGCCTTTGAACTTCTGCGCCTGCTCCATTACTGAGCGCCATGGGGATAAAGCCAAGCGATGCAACTGATGCGGTCATAAGTACAGGTCGTAAACGGTTTTTTGTTCCTTCCAATGCAGCCTGTTTTGCATCCTCCATCCCATCCCCTCTCAACCTGTTAAATTCAGAAAGCAGTACAATACCGTTTAATACAGCCACGCCAAATAAAGCAATAAAGCCCACTCCTGCTGAAATGCTGAAGGGCATCCCACGGATGGCCAATGCCATAATACCACCAATAGCTGAAAGCGGTATTGCAGAGTAAATAAGTAAGCCTTGTTTTACACTCTTAAAAGCAAAATACAGCATTAAAAAAATTAACAGAAGAGAAACCGGAACGGCTATGTTTAATCTTTTTTGTGCGGCTTCAAGGTTTTCAAATGCGCCTCCGTAAGCAATAAAATACCCTGGCGCAAATTTTAATTGTGTTTGTATTTTTGCCTGTAATTCGTTTACTACACTTTTTACATCCCTCCCACGAATATTAAATCCTACAATAATTCTTCTTTTAGCGTCTTCCCGCTGTATTTGATTTGGGCCTTCTGTAAGCTGCACATCAGCCACCTGTGATAATGGTATCTGCGTTCCATTTGGTGTGGGAATTAGCAGGTTTTGTACGTCACTCACATCTTTTCGCTGGCTAGATTCCAACCTTACAACGAGGTCAAATCTTCGCTCGTTTTCGAATACCAGCCCCGCACGCTGACCTGCAAATGCCGTGTTAACGGACCAGTTTATATCTTCGATATTCAAACCATATTGCGCAATGGCATCGCGGTTATAGCTTACTACGATCTGCGGCATGCCTGTAACTTTTTCTATATAAATATCTGAAGCGCCATTCACTTTTCCGGCAATGCTACCAAGCATGTTTGCATACATAGCAAGTGAATCCAGATCTTCTCCAAAAATTTTGCATACCACATCCTGTCTTGCCCCGCTGATCAGTTCGTTGAAGCGCATTTGAACAGGATATTGAAACCCGAAAGTGACACCTGGTATGTCCTGCAAGGCCCTGTTCATTTTATCGGCGAGTTCATCAAAAGTTTTGGCGCTTGTCCACTGGCTCTTGTCTTTCAGAATGATCATCATATCACTGGCATCAACAGGCATAGGATCGGTAGGGATTTCACTGCTGCCGTTCTTCCCAACTATCTTTTCAACTTCCGGAAAGTTTTGTCTTAAAATATGGGCAGCTTTAAACAAAGTGTTGACAGAAGTATGCAGATTACTCCCGGTGAGTACACGGGTTTCCGTTGCAAAATCCCCTTCTTCCAGCTTGGGTATAAATTCACCTCCTAATCTTGTCAGGACAAAAATGCTTATTGCAAACAGGATAACAGATAAAGCAATAACTGCTTTTGTGTACCGGAATATAGTTTGCAGCGAACCTTGATATATTTTCCACAGGGAGGCCATGATCTGTTCGCTGATATTTTTCCCTGGTGAAATCTTTTTACTGATCACAAGGGATGCCATCATGGGAACATAAGTGACAGAAAGAACAAAGGCGCCGATTAAAGCAAAAGTCACGGTTTGAGCCATTGGCCGGAACATTTTACCTTCGATACCCTGCAAAGAGAATATGGGCAGATATACGATTAGAATAATGATTTGACCAAATACGGCCACGTTCATCATTCGTGAGGCACTTTCCTGTACTTCACTGTCCATTTCACCCTGACTAATTATTGCCAGGATTTCAGAATTCACGGAAGCAGATAATTTATGTATCACGGCTTCAACTATAATAACTGCCCCATCCACAATTAATCCAAAATCAATTGCGCCCAGGCTCATCAGGTTGCCACTTACCCCAAAAGTATTCATGAGTATAATAGCGAATAGCATTGATAAGGGAATGACGGAAGCGACGAGTAGCCCTGTACGTAGATTGCCTAAAAACAATATTAGTACGAATACGACTATCAATGCGCCCTCTATCAGGTTTTTCTTCACCGTAGAAATAGCATTATTAACCATTTTTGTCCTGTCAAGAAAAGGTTCTACAATAACACCTTCTGGCAATGTTTTCTGAATTTGTGCAATTTTTTCTTTTACCCTTTTAATAACTGCAGAAGAATTTTCTCCTTTTAACATCATCACCACTGCACCCGCCACTTCTCCCTGATCATTGTAGGTCATCGCACCATAGCGGGTAGCATACCCTAGTCCGATATCTGCTACGTCCCGAATGCGGACAGGGACATTTCCATCTGTCATCCTGACCACGATATTGCCCAAATCTTTTTGGTTTGTCACCAATCCTTCTGTTCTTATGAAAAGTAGCGTAGGTCCTTTTTCAATATAGGCACCTCCTGTATTTTGGTTATTTTTTTCCAGCGCCGTGAATACGTCGTTAATCGAAAGGTGGTTAGCATTTAATTTGGAGGGGTTGACAGCAATTTCATATTGTTTTAATAAGCCGCCATAACTCGCTACATCTGCCACGCCAGGCGTTCCCAAAAGTTGCCTGCGTACGATCCAATCCTGGATGGTACGGAGTTGCATCGCATCATATTTATCTTCGAATCCTTTTTTGGGCCGAACCACATATTGATATATTTCTCCCAAACCAGTAGTAACCGGCGCCATTTCAGGTTTACCAAATTGCAGTGGCAATTGGGTTTGCACCTGTTGCAACCGTTCGGTAACTTGTTGTCTTGCCCAATAGACATCGACGGCGTCATCAAATACGATCGTTACAACTGATAACCCGTACCTTGAAAAGCTCCTGATTTGCTTTAAGCCGGGGATATTACTATTTACCTGTTCTATTGGAAAGGTTATAAGTCGCTCTACGTCCGGCGCACCCAAAGAGGGTGAAATAGTAATTACCTGTACCTGGTTATTAGTAATATCCGGAACGGCGTCAATTGGCAACCTGGTTACTTCATAAATACCGTAGCTCACGAGAAATAATATAAACAGTCCAATGATGAGCTTATTCTTAATTGAAAACTCAATTATCTTGTTTAGCATACTATGACTTATCGTCGCGAATAGTTATTAGAAGTTTGTTTTCAATCATTTGTACAAACTTAACGGAGATTATATTGGTGGAGCAGGTAAAAAAACGATATTTTAGAGTAAATTTCTTATATGCGGGCCTCCCTGATTTACCAGGATTTTACAACGACTATAAAAGAACTGACATTTGATCCCTCTCCACCGCACCGCCATCATTATTTTGAATTAATATATGTCCTGAAGGGATCCGGAATACATCTTATTAATTCCAATAATTATAAATATGAAAGAGGGAATTTATTTCTTCTAACTCCGGAGGATATACATACATTCAGGCCACTCAATGCAACAGCCTTTTTCATCGTCGATTTTACGAAGAATTTCTTCCTGCAAAGAAGTAATAAAGAACAACGGTTTACAACAGGTTCTGACCTTTTTGAAAAGCTGGAATATATTTTCCACAATCAGGAACGTCTGAAAGGGGATGTAATTACCGGAGAAATGGATAAGGAATTCGCCAGGATTTTAATAGAACGCTTAATTTCCGAAAAACAAGACCCCCTGAAAGAACAGGATAATTTGGTCCAAAATATCGTTTTCTTACTGCTTGATTTAATAACGAGATCAATTCGCCACCAAATCGTCTATCCATTAAAGAGAGCGCGTACCCAACAAATGATTCATGAAATTATTAACTATTTACAGCAAAATGTTTACTATAACGACTTAATTAAGGTGGAAAAAATCGCTGCTCATTTTCACAAAACCAAGGATTACATCAGCCTTTATTTCAAAAAACAGACAGGTATTAATATAAAAGATTTTATCATTAATTATAAACTCGAATTAATAAAAACCCGTCTTGTATACAGCGATTTAACAATTTCAGAAATAGCATCTGAGCTTGGCTTTTCAGATGAAAGCCATCTAAATAAAACCTTTAAAAAGAAGTTTGGTCAAACAGCCAATCATTACCGAAGTAAGCATTCATGAAGATGAAGACCCATATATTCCGAAACAGCACGGCCTAGGTTTTTATCGGTGGTGTCGACCTTATTAATGGCGAATACATTTTTGACACGTAACGACGCCAATGGAAGGAATGGTCATGAGTCACCATTAACTAAAAGAAAAGATTCCAGCGTAACACCAGGCATTAACTCTTTTAGCGTGGGCTTTCCATCATCGAAACGTGAGGGAGTACTTTCCTTTTATTCGCATATCGGTCTTCGTTAAAGATTTGTACGTTGAAGACTTACGAATTGGCACAAATAAAGCTGTCTTCATATTAAAATATCGTGTTTTTTACTATCATTAGTTACAGATTCTCCCCATAATTCTCTTTTTCCTTATATTATAGTGGTGGCCTGCGTTTTGATTCTGTTATAGTAAAAAGTTTCTATAACCGAACCCGAATTAAATGAAAACAACAACCATCATCTTTTTTCTGGCACTCACCTTTTTTTCAACCCGCCTCTTCGCCCAGATTCACCCCGATGCGGATACCATAGTTCCGTCCAAAGGCAATATTGAACAACAATTAAAGGACATCAGAAAACGTCAGATTCTCCTCTATTCCGACTCTGCAGTTGCAGGGAATTTGCCCAAAAAATCGCATCATATCGACTCAACAAAAAAAAACCGATACAATGATCTTCTTGACGACGATCCTGAATACAATAAAAAACTTCCGTGGTGGAAACCTGCCCTGCAGGTCGTTGCGTTGAATGCAATCCTGAACATAGTGGATAGAACCGTATTCAACCTCCAATTTGCAAAAGTCGATTTTAGCACCTGGAAGCGAACCACATCGGCCGGCTTTCCATGGGGAAGTGGATGGGAATGGGATCAGGACAGGTTTGGCAACAATTTTCTCTCACATCCCATGACAGGTTGTTTTTACTTCAATACGGCGCGTTCTAACGGGTATAACTACTGGCAGTCAGCCCCCTATGTGCTTGCCGGAAGTTATATGTGGAAAATATTTGGCGAAAATGGTAAGCCGGAACGCGAAGACCTGATAAATACAACTTTCGACGGAATCGCTTTGGGCGAAATCATGTACCGGCTAAGCTCAAATATCCTCGATGACCGTTCAATAGGTGCAGAAAGAGTCTTTCGGGAAATCTTTGCCGGACTGGTAGATCCGGTAAGAGGTGTAAACCGTCTTTTTCAGGGAAAATCTTTCAGGAGAACCAATAAAGAAGTTTATCAAACGGAACCTCTTAATATTACATTTTACGCCGGCATTCATTCCGTAAATAACCAGAGTTTAAAACTTTTCTCAGGGCAAAATGTGTACATGATGAATCTGCAACTTGATTACGGTAATCCATTTGAGGTGCGTCCAAGAAAGCCTTTTGATGTTTTCAGGTTTCGCACTGAATTTAATTTTGGCGAGGGAAGAAAAATAGTTGATAATGTAACCGGCTACGGGAATTTATTTGCCAAGAATGCAACAGTGGGTAAAATTGAGATGCTTTACGGTCTGTTCCACTATTATGATTACTTCGACACGAAAATATTTGAATTGGCAACCACATCTTTTGGTGGTGGATTGCTTACGAAAATACCGTTGAGCAAGAAAACCAATCTATATACAAATATTCACCTGGCAGTTGCGCCTTTCGGGGGCGCGAGCGTCGGCCCTGTGTCTGACACTGCACAGTACCGTGACTATCGTTTTGCTTATGGATTACAGGGTAAAATCGAAACAGGTGTCAATGTTGGAAAATACGCGACCCTCAGTTTCTGGTATTATTGGTATCTGATGCACGCGTTTGACAATACCGGCAATGACGAGAAGCGTGTTGGGACACTCGGTACGAATGTAATTCAGATGATAAAACCCAGGATAACGGTACATCTGTTCAGGGATCTCAGTTTCGGAATGGAACATGACGTGTATTTTAATAACCATTCCCAACGCAGTTTTGCAACAGAACGATTTGTACACTCAGAACAGAGAATATTTCTGATGTTTTATTGGGAGGACCCACAGCGGAAGGGGCATTATAATTAAAATGGCAACTACCTGAACGTATAAACGATCCCCGGCATTATTACGCCATCCATATAATGTAAACTGAAGCTAAGCGAATTTTTCTTTTTTTCATTTTGCAATTTCGCGTACCGGTGATAGTTATTAACTACCTGTCTTCCGCATAAGAAGCCAAGAGCTGCTCCCACAATCACGTCTGAGGCCCAGTGCGCATTTTGCATGATTCTGCTCAGACCAATCAGTGAAGACACTGAGTACGCAAGTATAGGTGCCCATTTGGTGTCCTTATATTCCATGGCAAAAACGGTTGCCGCCGCGAAAGCCACTGTAGTATGACCCGACGGAAACGAGGTATAGGAATCTGTCGGAGGCTTGGTTCCGTTTTTATCTGTTTTAAATTGATAAAAAGGACCATGAAATATATTGTTATTCTGATGGGTAACGGGATCGTAATAAGAAGGGCGTTGCCGGCCTGTCAAATACTTAAGTGAGGTCTCTATCAACGCCGCAGATAGATATGCCTGCGTTGCAAGCCATGTGGTGGTTTTTGTTTTTTCCTTTTTGAAAATATAGCCATAGGCAAGAAAGCCGGCCAGGGTATATGCTTCGTATGCGCCTCCGAAATTGGTTACATAGGTACTCACTGAAACCGCCGTATTGCTTTCACCTCGGATTTTCACGGCAAATTTGTTTATAGGTTTGTCTGCAAACAGTGCAACAGCTGTAGTCACGACCGCAAAACCTCCTATTTTTAACCAGTCGCTACCGGTAGCCCTGAATGGAGCAGTCCACTGTTGCTTTATGTCACTAATCAGTAGGGTAACATACACCTTTGGTGTAATTTTAGTGATTTCATTATACGCTTGCGGAGCAATAACATTTTTTTGTTTGGCGCCAACACTATCGGTTTTCTTGGTCAGGCTGTCAAGTTTTTTAATCAGCGTGTCTTTTTGTTGAGCCATTAACAACGAAGGAATCAGTAAAAGAAGAAATAATAATAACCGGCTTTGTTTACTCATTAATAACCTTGAATTGATTCAATAAATGATATTCCTGACTATATCTATGCCATAAGCCTTATAACTAGCAAAATACAAGCCTGCACAATAAATCAGTATGAAAGGAATTTTTTCTTTTAGTTGAACGTAATCTGAGAAAATAATTCCACACTGGAAAAATTAAATATTACTTTCAATAAGAATGAATGAATAAAAATAAATATTGCCGGTAAGGCAACCATTTAGTCGTTGTTGTTTGGGAAAAGAAATTAGTGGAGATCAATGTTATTTAAGTTCTATTTTTCGACCTGGTCTGAGCTAATTTTGAAGCCAGACGCTCCATGAGTTAGTGGTTTAATTTTTACCAATTTCAACGTTTGCCCATACCTCTATTTCGTCACTGACGCCCGTTTCAGGGGGGGTGCCTCCTACATTAAAATCACTTCTTTTCAGCTTCCCGGTTACCGTGAATCCGGCTGTTTTCTTTTTGGTCATCGTAACAGCCCACCCGTTGAATACAACATTGAATACAACAGGTATTGTCACCCCGTGCAAAGTGATGTTTCCCCCAAGCTGGTAGTTCTTTCCTTCTACCTTTTTAAAAGAAGTGCTTTTGAAGGTTATGACCGGGAACTGTCCGGCATCAAACCAATTCTTGCTCCTCAGGTCGTTGTCCCGCATTTCCACCTGTGTGTTTACAGAAGCTACCTGGGCAGCCATTTCTATCTGTGCATCCGAAAAATCTTCTTTTTCCGATGTCATGGTTACTGTGAATTCCCTGAATACCCCTTCTATGTGAGCAATACCAAAATGAACAGCAGAAAAATGAAGCTGTGCATGATTCTTATCTGTTGTCCACATCTTTTGCCCGAAACTTGTTGCAGCCAATGCAATAGCTGCAACAAGTAATAGTGTGCCTTTAATTTTTGTTGTCATAATATGCAATTAAAAAGTTTACCGATATATAATACTTTTAAAAATGGCTTATCCAGCATTTAACTATCTGCGATTTAGTTGTCATTTCGAACCATAATAACCACCGAAATATTTTATAGACGACCAGACAGGAAGCGTCTCAGGTAGTTTCGGAGCCAGGTTGTTGTACTCATGGGCGCCAAAAACTACTCTGCCATCGACAATGGTTAATACGGAAGAGATGGTTTTTATTTCGTCGTCAGGTATGGTAAAGTAATCTTTACTTAGCAATACAAAATCTGCCAGGTAGCCCGGAATGATCCTGCCATTTTCATATTCCTGTTGCTCAAACCACGCGGGTCCGGTTGTATATAATTTAAGCGCTTCGTCCCGGCTCAAACGGTTGTCTCTTGCCAGTATTTCGGAGCCTGATACGGACTTACCGGTAATCATCCAGCTGATGCCTATCCAGGGATTGAATGAGGAGGCTCTGAACCCGTCCGTCGTCATACACAGAGGAATACCGCTGTCGACTAGCCGTCGCAATCCTGGTGTTTGCAATGCTTTTTCCCGGCCGTAAGTCTTTATAAAGCCATCGCCATGTAAGGCCATTTTATCGTCGAGAGCAATTCCGCCACCGAGCTTTTTTACCCTTTCTATATTTTCCGGAGTTATAGTTTCAGCATGTTCTATGCTCCAGCGCAGTCCGTCAAAGGGTATCTTTCGATTTACATTTTCCAACGCATCCAGAAATGGCGTGATATTTTCGTTGTAACTGATATGCATACGAAAGGGTATTCTTTTCTTCACAAGTTTGGTGATGTCCTCTTCGATATATTGACGCATTGAATCCTTATTGATGATGATAGCCGGTCTGTCGAAATTTTCATGATCATGCAATGCCATCCTGAGCAATTCACCGGTACCTTCATACTCATGACCATGCGCCATGGTTGGATGAATATTTTCCCGCGGGCTTATGGGGAACTTTTTTGTTATAGCGGTAATCTCTGCATCTACCAAAGTAGCGCTGCTCACATCACCGAACTGGAGATCGATAAAGGGAAATCGTATGTTCAGACGATTTTCCCGGGCCAATATCTCTAATGGAGTATGTCCCTGAGGGTAGCCACTGACGCTGCCTCCGTCGACAACCATAGTGATCCCAAAACGATTCAGGTCATTGATAACATAAATAAGTGAATTCACCTGCTCATCGAAGGACGCCTGAGGCGTTACGTTTTCCATTCCAACAAACGTGAATGTATTGCTGTACATGATACCGGAGTAATGCCCTTCGTTGTCTTTTTCAAATTCAGTTTCCGGCGTTTCTGGAAACCGTTCGGTTCCCACACCAAATGCTTTCATAGCCAACTCATTTAAGTAAGCCCGGTTATATGCGTACTGTACTATCAAAGGTCTGTCCGGGACCGCCTTCCTGATCTCTTCCAAAGTCGGGAACCGGTTTTCTTTAAACTGGTATGGCGACCAGCCACCAATCACTTTTACCCATTGCCCTTCAGGGGTTCGTTTCGCTTGTTCGCTCAGCATTTCCAATGCCCGCTGCAACGTGGGTACCCCGTCCCACCTTACATTATAATTATAACTCCTTTCATTCAGCACATGGACATGCGCATCATTCAGTCCGGGTATCAATCGCCTGCGGCTTGCATCAATCAGTCGGGTGTTGTTATCTTTCAGACTGAGTATCTCGGCATCAGTGCCCACAGCATAAATCCTCCCTCTTTTTACAGCCAACGCCGAAGCTTCGGGTTGTGAGAGGCTTCCAGTGGTAATTTTTGCATTAAACACAATCAGATCGGCACCGACATAATGGTCATCAGACTGGGCTTTACCAACGGCTATAAACATAATTGCCGTCATTAATTTGATCAGGCTTTTCATTGTTCATTATTTTTAATTAACATTAATTTTCCGTTTTAAAAGTTATTAAACCAAAGTTCTCTCCGTCTGAGGGCGCATTCCAATGATTTTTGGTACGGAAATCTGGTGACAAAAGTCACAACCGCATAAAAAATCTATATTTGTTGAAGCCTTTAGACCAATGCACGACGCCCTTATTAAGTACTTAAATAGTTATACAACCACACCACTCAATGAGGCTGAAATTGAGTTGATTAAAAGTGCTTTTCAATCAAAAAAATTCAGAAAGAGACAATATTTTTTACAGGAAGGCGACATGTGCAAGTACACGGCTTTCATTGTAAAAGGAGCTATGCGGCAGTATACGATAGATGATAGAGGCGAAGAACATATCGTAAGGCTATCCATTGAAAATTGGTGGGCAACTGACCGCGAAAGTCTGATGAAACAAACCCCTTCTATTTATTTTATAGATGCCTGGGAAGATACCGAGGCTTTACT
>Ga0206913_1036_pt1 | contig 34619 bp, 33 predicted proteins | sample Alteio_BWOrgHeat_72_FD_152942 | JGI IMG/M metagenome (GOLD analysis project Ga0206913, IMG submission 152942) | Enriched cells from forest soil in Barre Woods Harvard Forest LTER site, Petersham, Massachusetts, United States -... | ecosystem: Environmental > Terrestrial > Soil > Temperate forest >... | reverse complement strand
GTGAAGCTGTGCTGTGCCTGATAAAGATTTGAGCTGTAAGCCGCGGAAGCCGCCAGGGTCCACAACAAAGTGCCGACGGGACCGAAATACATGGCTGCCGTCATCACCGGCAGATAGTAGATGGGGTAATAATCGCTGTTGATGGCCGCTGTTTCGCCTGTGTGATGAATAAGTATGGTCGCGAGCCCAATCTTGATCAGCACAACCAGAGGGGGGCCGGCTTTGCCTGCCAACCGCACAAACTGGGTTTCCAGCAACTGCAAAATGCCAATGGCCAGCAGAATAAGCTGCTTATGCAATTCTTCAACGGGTGGAATAAGCGCAAGTCCGCCAAGAAAGATAAGCCAAAGAACGTCGAGCCAGCGCGGAGTAGCGCGTTCTTTCATAAGAGACAATTTGAATGTATCACGAGAGCGGCTGTTAGCTCTTGGCCATTGCTCTTAGCTGTTGGCCTTTAGCTGCTCGGAGTCTGAATTTACCTTGTCAGCTATTTCATGAAAAACAAACACGGCAGGCCTGGCACCAGAAACAAGGCCAAGAGCTAAAAGCCTAAAGCCAACAGCTAGCTGCTCTTATCCAATATTCCTCTGATCTTGGCGCCCAGGGTCTGGAAGGTAAAAGGTTTTTGCAGGAAACAGGAAGGGTCAAGCGAGATACCGTGGCGCGGCACCGCATCATCGGTGTAGCCGGAAATCAATAACACGTTAGTATTCGGACGCGTTGAGCGTACGTGCTCCACCAATCCGCGGCCGCTTAGTTTGGGCATAACAATATCTGAAATCAGCAGCGAGATGGCTCCATCATAGCGGTCTGCAACTTCAACCGCCTGCTTGCCGTCTCCGGCCGTGAGCACGTGATAGCCGCATCCTTCAAGATACTCAGTCGCGGCATTGCGCAGGTCCTCTTCGCTATCCACCAGCAGAAGCGTTTCATGGCCGCCCATACGCATTGTCTTCCGTGGCTCCGCGGGAGCCGGGCTTGAATCAAGACTGGAAAACACGGGTAGAAAGACGCTGAATGTTGAACCCTGCTGCGGCGCCGACTGCACCGTAACATAGCCGCCACTCTGCTTGATAATGCCGTAGACGGTGGAGAGCCCCAGCCCGGATCCCATTTTCTTGGTCGTAAAGAATGGTTCAAAGACGCGCGACTGTGTCTCTTCTGTCATGCCGATTCCTGTATCGCTTACGGCCAGACGCACATATTTTCCCGGCGGCAGGTCCGGCTGGTCTTTACTGCTATGGAATTCGTCGATCGTAATTGTCATTGTGCCGCCTTCCGCCATGGCCTGGCGTGCATTGGTCGCCAGGTTCATGATCACCTGCTCCAATTGGCTCTGGTCGGCGCGCACCAATCCCAGATTTTCTTCCGCCTGAATATTGATCTGGATTTCCGGAGTCATCAGGCAATCCAACATGCTGCTTAGTCCTTCCACAATCGTGGAGAGGTTCAACAACTTGAGTGACATGATCTGCTTGCGTCCGAAAGCCAGCAGTTGTTGAGTTAATGATGCCGCTTTTTCCGTTGCCGCTATGATTCGTTGCGCGCGCGCGCTGTCCGCCTGGTTCGCGCTTAACTGCAGCAGCTCAGCATGACCGCTGATGATGCCCAGAATATTGTTGAAGTCATGCGCCACGCCGCCGGCAAGACGGCCCACCGCCTCCATTTTTTGCGACTGCCGCAGTTGTTCTTCTAAATCCTGCTGCTCGGTAATGTCACGCAGCACGGCAAGATGCTGGCCGGGAAGAATATTTGTTTTAAAGCAATAATCAACCATCCGGCGTGCGTTATCTTTCAATTGGATCCAGCACCGGCCTCTTCCGCTTTCGGTCTGGCTGAGTTCTTCCCATGCTTCTTCAAAACCTCGATCACAAAAATCGCACAGCCTGCGCCCGACCAGCTCATCGCGAGGCACGCCCATCAGGTCAGAGGCCGAAGCATTGGCTTCCACACAAATACCGGTACGTTCAAAGATGACAATCCCATCCAGTGAGTTTTCAAAGATGGCGCGGACCGTCGCCTGGCTGTGGCGCAACGCCTCTTCAGATCGTTTGCGCTCGATGGCATAACGGATGGAACGCAGAAGCAGCCTGCCGTCAAAGGAGCCTTTTACCAGATAATCCTGTGCACCTTCGCGCACCGTCCGTATGGCCAGATCTTCATCGTCTGATCCACTCAGCACCAGAATGGCCGCCTTGGTGGCCGCCTGCCGCACGAAATTGAAAGTTTCATAGCCGGAGCTGTCTTCAAGATTCAGATCAAGCAGGATGACATCAGGCGGGTGGATCTCCATATGATTCAGCGCTTCAGCCAGCTGGGTGACGTGGCAGCAGTGCAGCGCGGCTGAGGGTGAGCGCAATAGCCCTGTAATCAACTTTGCATCGATTACATTGTCCTCAACCAGCAGCACCCGAAAGAACATCGTATGCCGCGCGTCCATGACAAGCGTTGACATTTTCTGAATCCGTCTAAATCTATCTACGTTCTAACTTCGATCTTACTGCCCTATTGGGCGGTATCACTATATGCCATCGCGTTCAACGATTTCTGCAGCAGCTCAACTTCCTGCTTCAGTTGGTACGATAGCTGTTCGGCCCCGGTTACCAAACCGCATTTCCCTTTTTCTTCCAACTCGAACGCCACGGATGCAGCAGCACTGGCGGAAAACTGTAGTGCTGAACCTTTCATCTTGTGACTGGCCTTTTCCAGCTCCCGTGCCGAGCCATGGCGAATGGCATCATCAATCCGTGCCAGCATTCGCGGTCCCTCTTCAGCGAATACCTCTACGAGTTCACGCAGCAGTCCCATATCACCGTCCACGCGGTTCCATAACGATTCGGGATCAAATCGCTCAGTTTTCAAATGATTGAACCTTGAACTCTTGCTTTGCAATATACCGCCAATTATCTCCTGATTCATCTCGAAAATATTCTGCTTTTCACACTCCGGGATAATTCTTTTCACAAGCCGCCTCTTTTTCACAAAGTGGCGCCATGCTTCGGCAAAATTATATTGAATAAGGAACAAAAGCTGTGACTATTCACACAGTTACATAGGAAAATTCTAATTTCTAAGAAAAGATTTATTCTCTGCGCGATCTCTGTCGCATCGCATTCTAAGAAATTCCAATAAAGCTTTACTGCTTAGCCACCACAACAATGTCTGTCGGCTGGTTCATGCTTCCCGAAAAAGGAGAGCCACTCACTGGAGACGCCATGCCGGAAGTCATATTCACGGAAAACGCGGAGACAGTGTTGTCCACGTTGTTCACCACAAAAAGAAATCCGCCACTGGGATCCGTTGCCACGCCAAATGGATGCTGGCCAGTCGGGACGTCACCCATGGAAGTAAGCGCGCCGTTGTTTACTTTAAAAGTCGAAACCGTTCCGGCCTGCACGTTCGTGGCAAAAACGAATTGACTGTTCGGATGGACTACCACGCGCAGAGGATTGTTATGGCAAGAACCATTGCAGCTTGGCGCAGCAGCAGGCAGCGACATAACTGGCGCCAAGGTTCCGGTTGAGCTCACGCTAAACGGAACCACAGCCTGGGCCATGTGATCGCCCACGAACAAAAAACTTCCCATGGGATCCATGGCAAGTCCAACCGATGAAGCAAACCCCGCTGAGCTCGCCGTAGGAAAAGGTGAGCCGGCGACCGGGCTCAGAGCCCCATCCGCTCCAATCTGAAATGAAGAGACAGTATTGAGATCGGCGGTTTGAGAATCCGGAAAATTGTTGGCAAACAAAACTGTGCCTGCGGGATTCACAGCTAATCCAAAAGGATTGGTAGCAGCAAAAGGCGATCCTGCCACAGGCGTCAGCGCGCCGTTCGCTCCAACATTGAAAACGGAGATACTGCTGGACGCCTGGTTCGCAACAAAGACAAATCGTCCCATGGGATCCACAGATATTCCGGTTGGTCGCGCGCCGGTAGGAAATGGAGATCCAGGAACAGCAGTCAATATCCCCGTTGACGTGTTCACGGAAAACGCTGACACCGTGCCTGCACCTTGATTGCTCACAAAAAGAACTTTATGCATGGCATCAAACGCCAGAAACTCTGCGCCGGAGCCGGCCGCAAAGGGACTGCCGGAAACAGGCGACATCATTCCAGTGCTGCTGACTGTAAACACAGACACTGTGCCGGAGCCAGAATTAGTCACGAACGCAAAGCTCATCGCCGTGCCTGGGGACATCATGCTGGTATTCATCATGCCGCATCCATTCATCAACAAAAATGCCAACGCAAACAGACTAGAGAAGATTGACCAGGATGTATTTTGAAAATGACGGGATGGGTGTTGCGAAGATAGCAAAGAGAGCATGGCTTTCATCTCCCACCGTCAATTATAAGCACAGGAAGAGCAACGAGAGCACGTCAATCAAAGCTGCAGGTTCTGTATGATCTCGCAAGATGCTACAATTTCGGCAGTTAGACCTCTCAGAAGCGGGAGTAATTCAGTGGTAGAATGCCAGCTTCCCAAGCTGGACGTCACGGGTTCGATCCCCGTCTCCCGCTCCAATCCTTATCTATCTATCGCCGCTTCCTATTCAAACTGTCCTATAATCTACTTACCTTGAGAAAACCAGTTGGTATTGTTCTCTCATTGCTGTTCTTGGCCCTTGCCGTCCCTTTGCGCTCTCGGGCCCAGCAGCAATCCGATGCCGCGCATGTGAGCCGGCTGCTGTTGATCATTCCCTTTGAGAATGCGCCGAACGCTTCGGGCCTTGACTGGATTGGCGAATCGTTTCCTGAAGTCCTGAGCTCTCGGCTCAGTCCCAGCGGTTTCTTCATCATGGGTCGGGAAGACCGTCTCAGTGCTTTTGACCGGCTCGGCATTCCTGCCGGCGCCAGGCCGTCACGTGCCACGCTCTATCAAGTCGCGCAGCAGCTCGACGTTGACTATGTGCTTATGGGCGACTATCTGGTAGAAGGCCCCAACATCACCGTACACGCACGCTTGATGGATATGGAGCGCCTTCATCTCAGCCCAGAGCTGACTGAATCCGGTCCGCTCACCAGTTTAATTTCGATTCAGACCGCGCTGGCCTGGGACGTTCTCAAGTCTCTCAACCCGTCAGAGCAGGTTGCCAAAGCCGATTTTGTCGCCAAATTTCCTGCCCAGCGTCTGGACGTTTTAGAAAACTATGTCCGCGGTCTAACAGCAGCCAACGAGCAGGAGAAGATCACCCGCTTCAAAGAAGTGGTCCGTCTGGACCCGGCAAACTCGATGGCGATGCTGCAACTGGGCAAGAGCTACTACAAATCGCGCGATTACGAATCTGCCGCCAACTGGCTTGCGCGTATTCCTAACGGCGACGCCAATGCTAACGAAGCGCAGTTTTATCTTGGTCTGGCAACGTTCTATGCTGGACACATGGAAAAAGCAGATAGTGCGTTCCATGCGCTGGCCGCACGCCTTCCGCTGACTGAGGTTTTGAACAATCTAGGCGTCATCGCTGCGCGCCGTGGACAGAAGAATGCCCGCGAATATTTTGAAAAAAGCGTGCAGACCGATCCTAACGATCCTGATTACCGTTTCAACCTGGCCGTTGAGTTGTATCGCGAAGGCGATAGCCAGGGTGCGTCACGCCAACTGCGCGAGTTGCTGGCAATTTATCCGGATAGTGAAGCGAAGACTTTCCTGGAGACCATTGCAACTGGTACACAGCCCGCGCGCTTGCCGCTGGAGCGGATCAAGCGCAACTATGATGAATCCACCTTCCGCCAGCTGGCTCTGGAAATAGAAAACTCCAATGAGGCGCGTCTGGCAAAATCCGATCCGGCAAGCCATGCCGCATTTCACATCCAGCACGGTCAGGAGTTATTGCAGGCGGGCCTGACTGGAGAAGCGGAAAAACAATTTCGTGAAGCCGTGGTGCTTGATCCTTCCAGTGCAGAAGCGCATGCCAGCCTGGCGCAGGTGCTTGAAGCCAGCCAGGATAACGTTGGCGCCCGCAATGAAGCCCGCACATCACTCAAAATAAAACCGACGGCCGAAGCCTATCTGGTCCTGGCGCGGCTGGACCTGGCTGAGAACAAATCAACATCGGCCGCACAACACGTTGAACAGGCACTAACCATTGATCCGGCCAACGCCGCAGCCGTCTCTCTGAAACATGACATTGCCGCTGGACTCACCAAGACACAGTCTCAGCAACCTTGAGGTAGAACCATGCGTTCATATTTTCTTGCAAAAATCGGCCTGACCAGAATTGCCATCATGCTCACGCTCTTCTTTGTATCGCGTGCAGCGTCTGCTGATGTGGTAAAGATCGTGGTGGATGACACGATTCATCCCATCGTCGCAGAACACATTGACCGCGCCATCCAGGAGGCCACACGCACCCACGCCGATGCCCTGCTGATTGAATTGCGCACCCCGGGCGGCCTGATGACCTCGATGGAGCAGATCATCCAGAAAATTCTGGCTTCGCCTATTCCAGTCATCATCTATGTAACCCCGGCCGGCGCGGACGCTTCCTCAGCAGGATTTTTTATCCTGGAATCTGCTGATATTGCGGCTATGGCCCCGGGAACAAATGCCGGAGCGGCGCATCCTGTCCGTGGCGACGGCGTCGCGATGGATCCGGTAATGAAAGAGAAGCTGGAGAATTATGCGGCTTCGCTGATGCGCTCTTATACCGGCAAGCGAGGACGCAACGTTGAGGTCGCGGAAAGCGCCGTCCGCCAATCCAAATCGTTCACTTCAGATGAAGCTTTGTCCCAGCACTTGATTGACTACATCGCCAAAGACGAAAACGATCTCTTTCACCAGCTCGACGGCAAGACCATCACCCGCTTTGATGGAACCAAAACCGTACTGCACGTTGCGGGCAAGCCCGTACACGTCTACGAAATGACGCTGAAGCAGCACATTCTCACGTTCCTGATGAATCCGAACATCAGCTTTTTGATCTTTGCCATTGGCATGCTGTGCATATACTTCGAATTCAACCATCCTGGTGCAGTCTTACCGGGAGTGGTTGGGTTTGTCGCGGTTGCGATTTCGCTCTATACCCTGAATTTGCTGCCGTTGCGTTCCATGGCTGTGGTGCTGATCATCGCCTCATTTGGAATGTTTATTCTGGAAGCCAAATTCCAGACGCATGGGATCGTTACCACGGGCGGCATTGTGCTGATGGTCCTGGGCGCTCTACTGTTGGTCGATGGGCCGATTCCTCAGATGCGTGTACAACTCTGGGCAGCCCTGGCTGTCGCCATTCCCATGGGACTTATCACGGTCTTTCTTATGTCAATCGCCCTCAAGGCGCGCAGAGGCAAAGTTTTGACTGGAGAGCAAGGCATGATCGGCGAGGTGGCCGTTGTGTGTGCCCCGCTGGCGCCTCGTGGAAAAGTCTTTGTCCGTGGCGAACTTTGGAACGCCGTTGCGCCTACAAATATTGAGGCTGGTGAAAAAGTTGTGGTTCGCAAGGTTGAAAACCTTGTGCTCTACGTAGAACCAGTGCACCAACTGGTATCCCATCCTTCCGTTGCAGGATGATTTTTGCTTTTGGAAGCCATGTACCATAGAATCCGTTCGACTTTGCATTTGAGCCAGATGGAGGCGTTGTGATTCCTATTCTCGTTGTGGCCGTTATTTTGTTTTTGTACGTCATCAATTCCATTAAGATCCTGCGCGAATATGAACGCGGCGTAATCTTTCGCCTGGGCCGCCTGATGGAGGATGCAAAAGGCCCCGGCGTAATACTGGTCTTTGCGCCCGTGGATAAAATCATTCGCGTGGATCTGCGCCAGCAAGCACTTGAAGTCCCACCACAGGACATCATCACGCGCGATAACGTCACGCTCAAGGTAAATGCTGTTATCTACTGGCGCGTGTTGAACGCTCCACAGGCTGTGGTCCAGGTGCAGAACTATTACTGGCAAACACAGCAATTTGCCCAGACCACGCTACGCTCAGTCCTGGGTGAAGTGGAACTTGATGAACTGCTCGCCCATCGTGACAAGCTGAACGCGCGTATACAGAGCATTCTGGACCAGCACACATCGCCCTATGGCGTAAAAGTTTCCAACGTCGAAGTGAAGCAGGTCGACCTTCCTGAATCCATGCTGCGCGCCATGGCCAAGCAGGCTGAGGCCGAACGTGAAAAACGCGCCAAGATCATTCATGCGGAAGGCGAATTTTCGGCCTCACAGCGGCTCATGGAAGCGGCGCACATTCTCTCCGGGGAGCCAATCGCCATACAGCTCCGCTACCTGCAGACCCTGACGGAAATTGGCGTGGAAAAGAACACGACCATCGTCTTCCCGTTACCAGTGGACATGATCTCCGCACTCACCAAAGCTGTTGAACATATTGGCAAGTAAATTTGAGGAAATCGGGTTACACTGGGGCCAGCAAAGGGCTTAACCCGGGGGACAAATGGCAGCTGGAACGCAAATGGGTGAAAAAGAGACCGATCAGGTACAAGACACAGAGTTTACTTTAAGCACCAGTAAGCTTCTGGGCATCTTCTTTGCCCTGGTCATTCTCTGTGGCGTATTTTTTACGATGGGTTACCTGCTGGGCAAGAGCACTAGCGCGGGCGGCAGAACCGAGATCGTCGCAACCGTTCCCAGCGGCAGCTCGGCGAGCAAACCATCGGGCGCGAATAAAACGTCGGAAGCAGCACCCACAAATACCGACGCAAGCACGGCCGGCAAAAATTCTGATCAGCCAACTGGCCAATCAGCCGCCAAGAGCCCAGACCAATCCAAAGATCAATCCAAAGACCAGTCCAATTCCCAGGCCGCCGGCGATGACGCAAAGAACGGCGCCGCCGGTTCCTTCATGGTCCAGGTAGCTGCCGTATCAAAACAAGAAGATGCGGAAATCCTGGTAGCCTCGCTGCAAAAGAAGCAGTATCCCGTCTTCATCGCCAACTCTCCCGGCGATCCTCTTTTTCATGTGCAGGTAGGCCCGTTCAGCGACAGGAAAGACGCCGATGCCATGCGTACGCGTCTGGCCGGAGATGGCTATAACGCGATTGTGAAGTAATCACTCAGCAATCAGCGTTCAGTCAATGCGTTTGTTCTGGCTGAGCGCTGAATGCTAACTGCTGATTGCTAGTCAGTATCAAACCGCTGCTCCAGAAACGGATCCCCATACATGTGATAGCCGTTCTGCTCCCAGAATCCCGGGACATCGCGCTCCGTAAATTCCATCGCGCGCACCCATTTCACTGACTTCCAGGCATAAAGATGTGGCACGATCAGCCGCAGTGGATAGCCATGGTCCGCGCTCAGCGGCTGGCCGTCATGATGCGTGGCGAAGAGCACGTCATCACGGTCCAGATCTGCCAGTGGGACGTTCGCCGTAAAGCCCTGTTCGCCATGGACCAGCACAAAATTCGCTTCGGGCTTGAGTTTCACCAGCTTCAATACGTCTTGAAATGCCACGCCTTCCCAGTCATTGTCGAACCGGCTCCAGCGTGTAACGCAATGAAAATCACTGTGCGTCCTGGTTTTTGGAAGGCGGTTGAATTCATCCCAGGTCAACCTTACCGGCTGCTCCACCAGGCCGCGTATACCGAAATCCCACCGGGCCGGATCAAAGCTTGGCACTGAGCCGTAATGCAGCACAGGCCATTTCAGCGTCAGTGATTGCCCTGGAGGCAAACGGCCATCCTGGCGCATCTGCTGCTCTTTCTCTTTGCGTTCATTGCCGGAAAAGATGCTGGAATCATCCATTACTAGATCATATGTGATGCCGCCAGGCGGATAAAGTTTCAGCCCCGCTCGACCTTGAATTTCTCTTATTATTCTTGTGGCTCAACTAGTAAATTTTCGTATTGGCCGATATCGATCTTTACGTGTATAGATAGAAATATGTCACTCTCTGAGAAGCAGTTCGTTGCGGCGCTCAAGGCGGTGGCCGATCCAGCTCGGCTCAAAATACTGCGCCTGTTAAAACAGAAAGGCCAGTGCTCCATCGGCAAGGGCGTCGGCATGTGCGCCTGTGATGTTCAGGACCATGTTTCCCTCTCACAGCCCACCATTTCACACCACATAGCTATCCTGCGGAAAGCCGGGCTGGTGCTGAGTGAGAAACATGGACTATGGATGTGGTACAAGCGGGACGAGAAGGCACTGAAAGAGCTGGCGCGTGCTGTAGGCGCTGATCTTTAATTCGAAAACGCAAATTCAAAAACGCATTCATGCAAAAACCACAAAGGACACAAAGTAGCACAAAGGCTTGCTGCTCTCTTTGTGCTACTTCGTGCCCTTTGTGGTAAGACTTCTTGTTATCGCACGACTGAAGCAAACATCGGCGACTCAATCAGCTGCTGGAAATTCCTGTCATCAGCCTTGAAGTGCACCACCAGTTTGTTAGCGTCATTGTCCACGGTGGTTCCATCGATAGCCGTCTTCTCTGTGGCTGTTGCGTTCATCTTCTTAAACAGGATTCCCGCCTTCAACACAGAAGACAGAGTAGATGCCGTCATGTTGTCAGAGGTCACGACGTTCAAGTTAAAGTCGACGCCATGATCAAAATCCATGGTGTAACGCGAGCCGATTAGTTTTTTCTTCATGGACTCAAAGTCGCCTAGGTCAGCGGCGCTGCCCAGGGCAGACTTCAACATGGTCTGGGTGCCGGCTGCGTCAAGCACGCTCCAAACTGTGCCGTCTTCCACGGAGGGAATCATGTCCGTAATGTCATGATTGGCATTCAGGCTCATGCTGGAATTATCTCGCGCATCAAGAGCGGCCTTCACGGCAGCAATGTCGCCGAACAGCATGGTCCAGTCGTCCAGGAAGGTCATCTGCATTCCGCCTGACATGGGATAAATAATGGCGGTGCCCTTCTTTACGCCTTTAATATTCTGCTTGGCGATTTTAAGCGCAAGCTTTTTGCGGGGAAACTGCCCCTGTGCGATGCCGATCATCTGCAAGCCGTGGTCTTTCTGCCGGAAAGACGCCAGTGTGATCTGGTCAACGTCCTTGTCGGGATTTACGCCAATGTCTTTCAGAGCATCTTCAAATTGCTTCAAGTTGGGCGGAAGCAATTTGGCTTTCATGTCCATGGCTGTTTCAGAATTCCGCATGCGGCGGTAATCCACGTTGATGACCTGTTGGACTTCAACAGGAATGACCGTGCGTGCGGCAGTACCCAGAGAGGCGGCATAGCCAGGAAGGCCGCTCGCTATAAAAGCTAGCAAAATAACAAAAGTGCGTTTCATATTCATATTTTAATCCGGTTTTGCTTTGTCTGATGCGTTCAGGTGCAGCTCAGGATGCTAATTCCCCGTTACTTAAGGCATTCACCTCTGGAGCTGTCCTACTCTAGAACGTATCTCCTCGGCAAAACGAGCATCTTTTACTGAAGAAAGATTGATTTCCACGTTGGCCAGGGCGCCCACAATGGCTGCGCTTGCCAGGGCCGAAGCTACCGTAAGATCGGAAGCCATGTTAGGGCTGGTAATCGGCTTCAGGGTGGCAATAATATCGGCAACCTCCCGGGCCATCTGCGCGGTTTCCATAGGGACGCTAGTTGCGCCCTTCATGGCGGCCTCAATGGCCGTCTCGCGATCGCTTGAATTCTTATCTAATTTGTAGGCGGCCATTACCTGGGTATAGCTATCAGCGTCCGCATCAATCCCTGCCTTCAGTTCTTCGCGGAGTTGGTCCAGCCGTGCTAAGGCCTGGCTCAACTGCGCTTCATACTGCACGTAAGCTTTCTTGGTCCGGGACATCGCCGCAACCATGCTACCCAATCCTGCCGCCATGGCCGCAACGGCAGCCACAGCGCTTCCGCCTCCGGGAGTTGCTGTGGGCGCTGCAAGCTGTTCAATAAACGGCTCAGTTCCGGCACGCAGACCCCCGACAGCCATCTTGCCGCTGGTCACGGCAGCCAGACGGTTTTCAAGGATCATGGAAGAATCAAAGTTTTCCACCTGCAGAAACCATTCAGCCGCCTGCTCCAATGCTTTCTTCGGGATCAATCCGACAATCTCACTGCTTACCGGCTGAACACCATAGCGGGCCGCTTCCCGCTTCACAAATTCAAAGACGCGGGCGATTGGCGTCTGTTCGAAGTCCGTCAGGTTCATGGAAACCTGGGCCAGTCCACGTACTTCAAACCCGGCGCCTTTCACGAACCGCAGACCGCCGGAGGAATAACGCACGGCCTTGGCAATCTTCTTGGCGATATCCACGTCTTTGGTATTTAAAAAGACGTTGTAAGCAACCAGCGCTTTACGCGCTCCAACCACCGTTGCTCCGGCCGTGGGATGTAGTAGGGCATTACCAAAATCAGGCTTGCGCGCCGGGTTAACCTTAACGTCGTCACGCAGGCCTTCAAACTGGCCGCGGCGTATGTTTTCCAAGTTCGTCCGATCTGGATGGGTCGCCGCTGACTCATATAAATACACAGGAATCTGATAGCGCTTCCACACCTCTTCCCCGACCTTGCGCGCGATGGCGACGCAATCTTCAATGGTGACACCTTCAATCGGGATAAACGGAATCACGTCTGACGCGCCGATACGCGGGTGCGCGCCCTGATGCCTGGTAAGATCTATCAGCTCAGACGCCTTGCCGATGCCGCGAATCGCTGCCTCAGCAATCGCCTCGCGATTGCCGACTATGGTGATCACGCAGCGGTTGTGGTCGGAATCCATCTCGCGGTCAAGCAGCGAGACGCCGGGAATTTTCATGGCATCAACAATGGCGTCAACCACCGCTTTGTTGCGGCCTTCAGAGAAATTGGGAACGCATTCAACTAGTGTGGACATAACTGGCAAGAATAAAGGATTCACAGCAGAGGGCGCAAAGGACGAAAACTCGCAGTTGTCTTTGCTAAAGCCAATGGCTAATGGCCAAGAGCTGGTCTACTTAAACCAATTCAACCCAATCTGAAACTGTACGGTATTCACGCCAGGATTAGGGACCGTAAGGCCGGCGTTAGAAATATGTTCATAGAGAATGCCGGTCGTGATAGCGCGCCGGTCATTGTTGAAGAACTGGAAGCCCAAAGTGGCATGGGTGATGAAGTTTACGTGAGAGGTATTGAGCGGCACCACATGGCTGGTGAAGAGCACTCCGCTGCCCAGCTCAAGATAGGGCACAATGCGCGCGGAGCTGGTAAAGTTCCACTTTAAGTTGATTGGGTTAAAGCCTTCACCATAAGCATTCTTAGCGGGGGCAGGCTGCCACACGTAATAAACCGGCACAAGGTCGGCGGACCATTCAAAATTACCGCGCAGGAGGCTCGGAAAGTGATCTCCGGTCAAGACCTTGCCCAGGCGACCACCAGCACTGACGATCTGCGTGTCTTTGGTTCCGCCAGGAACACTAAAGCCGCCATCCACCCATATGCCAAAGTCCCAGGGTTGGCCATCGAGAGGTTTGGAAGATTGCGCCGATTGCGCACTGGCGAACAGTGGGCTTGCCACAAGCACCAGAACTAACATCGCACCACGCAGACACATAGACACGCAGGACAGCGACTGCCAGAGGCGCATAGGGTGCATTTAATCTCTCCTGGGAACCAAGAGAGGGTATCAGGTCATAACCAAAACAGAAAATCTTTCGTTGAACACGTGAATCACTAAATCTCAAGCTCGCTACATGGGCAGCGTAAAATGGACCGGCTTGTCCTCAACCAATACCTTTGGAGCTTTCGCGAATGCGTGATTGGCAAAAACGGCTGTGCCTTCTAGCAAGGGGCGCTTTCTTCCTTTTTCTCATTAGCCCATCGGCTTTCTCACAGGCTCCTGATGGCATTCCGCGTGATCTGGCGCGGCTGCGTGCCCAGCAGATAAAAGATGTCCGCTATGAGTTGGCTTATAACCTTCGGCCGAAGGCAGACTCTGTGGTAGGGCATGCAAGTCTGCGGTTTGTACAAAATGCTTCTTTGCAAGACACAAACGCCCGCGGCATTCTCTCTGAATGGCTGGATTTTCGCGAAGGGTCGGTCAGCATATTGACGATCAACGGCCATGTTGCGCCGCCTGCTATCCAGAATGGACACATCGAATTGCCAGCCAGGTTTCTTCAACTGGGCGAGAACGTGGTGGAGATTGACTTTATCGCGCCTGTCGCGCCGGCAGGCAAGGCCATCACACGGTTTGAAGATAAAGACGATGGCAGCGAGTATCTGTACACGCTGTTTGTCCCCATGGATGCCGATATGGCATTTCCCTGCTTTGATCAGCCCGACCTTAAGGGAAAATTCAAACTCACCATTACCGCGCCGCTGGATTGGACCGTAATATCCAACTCGGTTGGCCAGGAAGTGATGAAGCAAGGCAACGACGCCTTTGCCATTCACCGCATTGAATTTGCCGAGACCAAACCCATCAGCACGTACCTTTTCGCGTTTGCCGCAGGGCCGTTCCAAAAGGTCCACGATACACCGGGGCTGCCAGGGCTTTACGTCCGCAAGTCAAAGCTCGAAAAAGCTGAAGCCGAAGCGGAATCTGTTCAGCAGGTAACGGCTGACGGAATCAAATATCTTTCGGATTACTTTGCCCAGCCGTTCCCTTTTCCAAAATACGATCTGGTCATGATTCCCGGCTTTGCCTATGGCGGCATGGAGCATGCCGGGGCAACGTTCCTGCGCGAAGAGTCGATTCTCTTCCGCACCGCGCCCACGCACAGCGACCGGCTCAACCGCGACATTCTTTTGCTGCACGAACTCACGCACCAGTGGTTTGGCGATCTGGTGACCATGCGCTGGTTTGACGATCTATGGCTCAAAGAAGGCTTCGCGCAGTACATGGCGTATCACGCGCTGAATTCGCTCAAGCCCAATGAAGACGTATGGAAGCGCTTTTACCAGGCGATTAAACCGGCGGCGTATGGAATTGATTCCACTCTCGGCACTACGCCGATCTATCAAGATATTCCCAATTTAAAAGATGCCAAGTCGGCCTATGGTGCAATCGTTTATTCCAAAGCGCCGGGCGTAATCAAGCAGCTTGCCTTTGTGGTGGGTGAAGATCCCTTCCGCGATGGTTTGCGTCTTTACTTAAAAGAACACGCTTACGCCAATGCCGAATGGAATGATCTGGTGCGCGCTCTAGAGAGTACGTCTAAGAAACCGCTGGGGCCATGGGCAGACGCGTGGATCAAGCGCCGCGGCATGCCCCAGGTAGATGTCTACTGGGGCTGCGATACCCAAGCAGGCACATTCGTATTGAATGTCAGACAGCATGACGTATTGAATGAAGGCACAATCTGGCCCATCTCAACTCAGCTGCTGATTCACGAGCGCGGCATGGATACACCTTCCACGACTGTACTAACGGGCCCCAAAACCGCGATGTTCGTTCGTCATGGTTGTCCAGACTACATTTTCGGCAACAACGATGATTACGCCTACGGCCGCTTCCTGCTTGATCCCGTCAGCCGCAAAGCTGTGATGGAACGCCTTGGCAGCATCAATGATGTCTTTGAACGCACACTGCTCTGGGGCTCACTGTGGGATTCCGTTCGCGAAGCCGAGATGGATCCGCGCGAATACATTGATCTGGCATTGCGGGACCTGCCAACCGAAAAAGACGAATCTCTGGCCCAGAGCATCATTGGCCGAACCATCTCCGCGCTGCATCGTTATGTAAGCCCAGCAGTTCGTACGCAACTTGTGCCGAAAATGGAAGCGCTTGCCGCAGACCAGATGCTGCACGCTCGGTCACAGGACATGCGCATCACATGGTTTCGCGCGTTGCGCGGTGTGGCTGAAACGGCTCCGGCCCGTAGTCAGTTAAAAGATATGTTGAGCGGCAAGCTCACAGTCCCTGGCGTGGAGCTGCGTCCGCTGGACCGGTGGAACATTGTCGCATCACTGGTCGCGCTGCATGACTCGCAGGCAGAGGCAATCCTGGCCGACGAGGAAAAACTTGATCCCTCCGGCGATGGAAAGAAATACGCCTACATGGCGGAGGCCGCACGCCCGGACGCGAAAACCAAGAAACAGTATTTTGACGAATATCTTCACAACGGAAGCCGTCCTGAAGACTGGATTGAGCAGAGCCTGGGCAGCTTTAACTGGTGGAACCAGACCGAACTTACCGCGCCCTATCTTGGCCCGGCCCTGGATGCTTTGCCCCAGGTAAAACACGATCGGAAGATCTTTTTCATGCTGGCGTGGTTGAATGCTTTTATTGGCGGGCAGCAGTCGGCGTTGGCGCAGAAACAGGTCCATGACTTCCTGAATACAACGCCTTTAGATCGTGATCTAAAGCTGAAAATACTGGAAGTTGTGGATGAACTTGACCGGACTGTAAAAATCCGTGGCAAATATCAATGATGGGATAGTGAACGTTAAAGAACTGCCGTACTTTTCGGTATTTTCAGGTGCCCACGGCATTCATAAGGGATGTATAATTTTAGTCGATGACGAAGTACTCGATCGTAGTCCCTTTTCACAACGAGCAGGAGAGCGTGACCGCGCTCTATGACCGTCTAAAGGCCGTCATGGAAGCCACCGGTGACCCATTCGAGCTTGTGTTTGTCGACGATGGAAGCATTGACCGCACGTACAAGCTGCTGCGGGAGATTGTGACCATTGACAGCCGGGTGATTGTGGTAAAGCTGCGCCGCAATTTCGGACAAACCTCGGCACTCGCCGCGGGATTTGCGCACGCGCAGGGCGAATATGTTATCGCCATGGATGGCGATCTGCAGCACGATCCTGACGACATCCCAAAATTTCTGGAAATGCTGGAACAGGGCTATGACCTGGTAAGCGGCTGGCGCAAAGAACGTGTGGACAATTTCGTGATGCGCCGGATTCCTTCACGCATTGCCAACTGGGCCATGTCAAAATTGAGCGGCGTAAATATTCACGATTTCGGCACCACCTACAAAGCTTACCGCCGCGAAATCATTCAGCAGCTTCCGCTCTATGGCGAGCTGCATCGCTTCATTCCGGCATTGGCTTCCTGGTATGGCGCTTCCATCTGCGAGATTCCCATCAAGAATATTGTGCGGCCCAAGGGCAATTCGCACTATGGCATTTCCCGCACGTTCCGGGTCTTCTTTGATCTGATCACCATCCGCTTCCTGCTGAAATATATGTATCGGCCTTTGCACCTGTTCGGGACAGTCGGCATGCTGTCATTGATGAGCGGATTGGGCGTTGCTTTCTGGCTAATGCTTTCCAAACTGATCTGGCACGTTAGCGTGATGGGGCAGCACGGCCCCCTGATGATCTCTGCCGCTGTTCTGATTGTATTTGGCGGACAGATGCTGGCGCTGGGTCTATTGGGCGATCTTCAGGTACGAAACTTTCAGGAACCTTCGCGCCGCGTGCCTTATACCGTGGCCCATGTATTGCGATCGCAAAGCCAGGAACAAGCGGTCAACGAATAATCCAGCACTAGTAAAAGAGCATAAAAATAATGAGCACAGTTACCACCCCCACAGAACTGCGATTGGCCAAGCGTATGGGCCGCCTGGGTACGGAAACCGCCTTTGAAACGCTTGCCAAAGCACGCGCGCTTGAGGCCCAGGGTAAGAACATCATCCATCTGGAAATCGGCGAGCCCGATTTTGACACGCCTGCCAACGTAATTGAGGCCGGTATTGACGCCATCCACAAGGGCTACACACATTACACACCCTCTGCCGGACTGCCGGCCCTGCGCCAGGCTGTGGCTGAAGAAGTCACAAAGACGCATGGCGTGCAGGTTGTTCCAGAAGAAGTTGTGATTGTGCCCGGCGGCAAACCCACAATTTATTTCACGTTCATGTCACTGGTGGAAGAGGGCGATGAGGTCATCTATCCGAACCCTGGCTTCCCGATTTATGAATCGTTGATCAACTTCACTGGCGCCAAGGCTGTCCCATTGCAGATGCGGGAAGAAAGAAACTTCCGCCTTGATCCCAATGAACTGGCTGATCTGATCACGGACCGCACCAAGCTGATTGTGCTGAACTCTCCGCACAACCCAACGGGCAGCATGACCACCGAGCAGGACATAAAAGATATCGCGGCGGCCATTGGCGATCGCGACATCATGGTGCTCTCCGACGAAATCTATAGCCGCCTGATCTTTGAAGGCGGACACCACTCGCTGATGTCGTTGCCGGGATGGAAAGACCGCGTCATCATGCTGGATGGCTGGTCCAAAACTTATGCCATGACCGGATGGCGTCTGGGCTACGGCGTAATGCGCAAAGAGCTGGCAGCACATTTTGGCCGTCTCATGACCAATGTGAACTCCTGCAGCGCCGGCTTTACACAGGTAGCAGGTATTGAAGCCATCAAGGGCGATCAGGCGTCAGTCGATCATATGTGCTCGCAGTTCAAAGCGCGTCGTGACAAGTTTATTGGCGGACTGAACAAAATTCCTGGCTTCAGCTGCCTCCTGCCGCATGGCGCGTTTTACGCCTTCCCCAACATCAGGAAGACGGGATGGGATTCACGCAAGCTGGCGGAAGCCATGCTGAATGAAGCCGGCGTGGCCTGCCTTGCCGGTACGGCCTTTGGCAAATTTGGTGAAGGCTATCTGCGCTTCAGCATTGCGAACTCCATGGAGAACCTGGACGAGGCTCTGAACCGTATTGGAGCCTGGGCTAAGAAAAATCTTTAGCCGCAGATTTGTGCTGATAGACGCAGATCAAAAATTGGCCGCGAATTTCGCGAATGAACATGAATTGTTTTAAATTTGTTGTTCGCGTGATTTGCGGCTTAGTTTTTCACATCATCTTTGCGTATTTACTTTGCCCATTTCGACTTTTGCAATCTTCAGAGCAAGAACTCCAGATTTTATTTTTTGATTCGTGTTCATTCGCGTTGATTCGCGGCTAATCCACTTTGCCTTATCCACGTACATCTGTGAAAATCTATGGTTCGGTATTTCCATGCCAAAAAATAAATTTAAAGTTTTTGCCACTTGCCATATCGGTGACGCTGCCGAAAATCGATTGCGCGAAAGAGGCTGCGTGCTTGAGGTCTACCCAGGTCCCGAAGCCCCTCCGAAAAGCCTGATCCTTGAGAAAGCCGGCAGCGGTATTGACGGCCTGATCACTACCTTGCGCGATCCCATCGATGCAGAAGTTTTCGAAGCCGGTAAAGGAACGCTCAAGGTCGTTTCACAGATTGCCGTGGGCTTTGACAACATCAATCGAGCAGACGCCAACCGTTATAAGATCCCGTTCACTAATACGCCTGAAGTCCTGAATGACGCTACCGCCGAGTTTGCGTTTCTGATGATGGGCACGCTTTCCCGCCGCATGTGGGACAGCGAAAAGCTGGTGCGTGAACAGAAATGGGGCGCGTGGCATCCATTTTTGCCGTTTTTGGGCGACGAAATTACAGGTAAGACAATCGCCATCATCGGCACCGGACGCATTGGCCTGGCGATGATCAAAAAGTGTCTTGGCTTTGATATGAACGTGCTCTGCTACGATCCGGTTTATCAGAACAAAAAGTTTGTGGCTGACGTGCAACTGCTCATGGACATGCGCCACCGCCTCGGCATGGTGAAAGAAAACACCTGGATCAAATACGTTCCTCTGGAAGAAGCGCTCAGCCAGAGCGATTACATCAGCCTGCATGTTCCGCTGGTCCGCGAAGGAGACGCGCCAACCTATCACTTAATCAACGAGCGGACGCTCAAACTCATGCGCAAAGAGGCTTACCTGATCAACGCCGCTCGTGGTCCGGTGGTGGATGAGAATGCTCTGGCCAAAGCCCTGCGAGAACACTGGATCGCCGGTGCAGCGCTTGATGTATATGCGAAAGAACCTCTGCCAGCCGACTCTCCACTCCTTGATCCTGAAATTCAGGATCGCTGCCGTCTCTTCCACCACTTTGCCAGCGCCGGCCGTATTACAAGACTTTCCATCGATCCTGACAAAGGCATGGCTGGCCGCTGTATTCAGGGATTGCTCGACGTCCTGGAAGGAAACTACGGTGGAGACACAGCCAAAATGCCCTACGTAGTGAACAAAGAGGTGGGCCATCGAACGGGTGAGTATGGCGAAGGAATCTGAGTATCAACAAAAAGGACGGCAGCAATTGCCGTCCTTTTGAAAAAAACGATCTGCCCTGATTACATTCCGGATGGTTTCTTCTTCGCGCCTTTTACATCCAGCTCGTTCACGACCTGCTGCACGTTGGGAACGTCTGCAGCAAGTTTCTCAACTTGCGCGCGCTGGCTGGCATTGTCTACATCGCCCTTCAGAGTTAGGACGCCGTTCTTGGCGTCAAAACGGATGTGCTGTTTCTCCATCCGATTGGCAATGATCACTGCCTTGAAATCCTTTTCAATCGCGGTATCCAGGTTGGAGTCGACTTTCCTGGCTGAACTTTCATTGCCTTCAGGGCGCACGCCAATTTCATCGGAAACAACATAGCCGGCAGCGGCGGTCTTGGCTAATTCTTCAGCCCGGTTTTTGTCTTCCTGGGTCTTCACGTCACCAGTCAATGTCAGGAGCTCTTTGTCATGGTTCACGGCCACTTTCACATCTTTGTATCCGGCGTTATCCAGAACTTTGGTCACCTGATCTTTTACATCCGGAGTGCTTGCTTTATTGGAGGTACAGCCAATTGCCACCGGAAGCAGCAGAGCGGCCAAAGTTGCCATGATGGTTTTTACACGCATTGAAAATCTCCTGGTTTTTGAAAACGCCCATTGAGAACGTCCATTAAGAACCCACGCAAGGTTCTTGAAGACTTGGATGCGTGCTTCTACTCCGGGGAGGGCTGCCGCTTATCGTGCGCCAACGGGTGAGGTAATCATGGAACGGAAAATTTTTGCGCCATCGGCAGAGCCCAGCAGCGCTTCACTGCTGCGATCGGGATGCGGCATCATGCCCAGAACGTTGCCGCCTTCATTGCAGATGCCGGCGATATTGTCGAGCGATCCGTTTGGATTTGCCTCTGCCGTTATAGTTCCTTCCGGCGTTGTATAGCGGAAGACGATGCGGTTCTGGCGCTTCAGCGCCTCCAGCGTCTGCGAATCGCAGTAATAATTCCCATCCATATGGCCGATGGGAATTCTCAGCACCTCGCCCTTCTTGCAGGCGTTGGTGAATGGTGTGTCAGCGTTCTCCACGCGAATGTCGACAAATTTGCAGATGTACTTCAACCCCGCATTGCGCATGAGCGCGCCAGGAAGCAAGCCGGCTTCGCAAAGAATCTGGAAGCCATTGCAGATGCCGATGACCAGCCCGCCGGCACCGGCAAATTTTCCGACCTCCTGCATGATGGGCGCAAACTTGGCGATGGCGCCCGTACGCAGATAGTCACCATAGGCGAATCCGCCGGGCACAATAATGGCGTCACAGCCCTCTAAGTCATGCGAGTCATGCCACAACATGGCGGCCTGTTGGCCGGTAGCGGTGATGGCTGCGTTGTAACTATCCTGATCACAATTGGAACCGGGGAAAATGATGACGCCAAATTTCATACTTTTATTTTAACCACAGAGGACACAGAGGACACAGAGAATTTCTTTCGGTTCTTTTATTGGGCTATTGGCGATTCATTGGCGCATCTCATAATCCGCAGGCCGGATCTATCATTCACAGCTCCGTGCTCCTCAGTGTCCTCTGTGGTAAATATGCTTATGGATTTACGCGATCACGCACGCACTACCGGCAGCGCGCTCAAGAACTGGTTTATCGCACAATGCTATGACTCTCTGGCAGTAGCGCTTATGTGGCTGGTGGGTCTGTGGGTCATTCATATTCCCTGGGCGCCGCTGTGGGCCGTTCTGGCTGGAGTGCTCCAGTTCATTCCCAACTTTGGCGTGCTGCTTTCGTTGATTGGCCCGGCATTATTGGGTGCGTTCAGCTCAAATCCTGTGCGGTTCTTTTACGTCCTGGGACTGTTCGCCGTCATCATGGTGATGGACGGCTTGCTCCTGCAGCCATATCTGATGAAACGGACGGCCAAAGTACCATTCTGGATGGCGCTATTGGCTCCAATTGCTCTCGGCATCATCATTCCCTTTTGGGGAGTGCTGCTGGCGCCACCGCTGCTGGCCGTGATTTATGCCTTTCGACGGAAAGCTGAAAATACGCCGGAATCAGGCTCGGTGGGATGAGCGATAGCCACACCGTCTGCGTTTGCGGGCTGGCATAGGAGAGGGGAAAAAAGCTTTGACTGACAGAAATGTCCAAAACAGTACTTCCCCTAAAACTAAAATAGAAGCCCATATCTCCCAGAGCAACAGTCCGGTGTTATGTTCTGCGCGATACTCGCCAATTATGGATGCCAGAAATATGGAATAAAGAAGCGCGAAATATGCGAATACGATCGCCAGGCTCACCTTCTGCCCGGTACTGAAAACCGCCTTCCCGGAAGCAATATTCCGGTAGAATCTGCCCTCGTTTAACACCGTGTCAGGAAACACGATATTGCGCTGCCGGTTCAGGATGTCCCGCTCCCATTTCTGCTGGTTCATGCGCGAAATAATAGCAATAGCTCGTGCTATAATCTATCTTGTTTTTCTGCGCTTTAAGCGCTTTGACGCCTCTCCTTTCGGCCGTCTAAATCTTTGATTCTTTGAGGTTACCCACATGTCCGGCCACTCAAAATGGGCCACAATTAAGCATAAGAAGGGCGCGCTGGACGCCAAGCGCGGCAAGATCTTTACCCGTCTGATTAAGGAAATCACCATGGCCGCCAAGAGTGGCGGAGGCGATGCTGAAGGCAATCCGCGTTTGCGCACCGCCATTGCGGCCGCCAAAGCGGAGAACATGCCTGCCGACAACATCAAGCGGGCCATCCAGCGCGGCACCGGCGAACTGGAAGGCGTGAACTATGAAGAAATCACCTTTGAAGGCTACGGCCCCGGCGGCGTGGCTCTGCTGGTGGAAGTAACCACTGACAATCGCAACCGCACCGTCAGCGAGATCCGCCATGCCTTTACCAAGGGCGGCGGCAATATGGGTGAAGCCGGCTCGGTCTCCTGGATGTTCCAGAAAAAGGGCTCCATCGTGGTTCCCAAAGCCAAGGCCAAGGAAGATGATCTGATGAACATCGTTCTGGAACAGGGTGGCGAAGACCTGAACGATGATGGCGATAACTGGGAAATTACCACCCCGCCCAATGCCTTTGAAACCGTTCTGGACGCAGTGAAGAAATCAGGTGTGGAAGTGGCGCACTCTGAAATCGGCATGATTCCCCAGACCTACGTGAAGCTGGAAGGCGCTGCCGCCAACCAGATGATCCGCCTGCTGGAAACGCTGGAAGACGGCGACGACGTGCAAAACGTGTATTCAAACTTTGATGTGGATCAAGAGCAGTTAGAGCAAGTGGCCGGATAGTTACCCGAGATCCTTCGCGCTTTTGCGCTCAGGATTTCGCCTGCAGGCTCCCGCTAGCGCTCACGCCTGCAAATCGGCTTAACTTTGACGTTGACCAGGAACAGTTGGAGCAGGTAGCGGGATAGTTTTTAGTTGTAATGAAAATGAATGAAGAGGCGGTCCGCGTGCGGATCGCTTTTTATTTTGCCCGCCAAAAAACATTTCGCCGCAGATTTACGCAGAGCATCGCTGATCAGAGTACTGGAATGACCTGTACAGGAAAATCCGCATTGATCCGTGTTCATCCGCGGTAAAGTTTTGTTCTTTTATTTACGAACAAAGCTTTTTGACCGCGTGATGCTGGCAACGTCCATGTCGTAATACTCATACCACTTCTGCCGGCCGGTTTCCTGGGCTTCACGATGCCGCATCAGGTTCCGCCACTCCGCCAGCGACTTTTCGTCCCGCCACCAAACCACGGTCAACCGTTCGCCATCGGCAGCGGTGTAACTTTTAACGTCGACAAATCCTGGATTCTGCCGGACCAGCGTTTCCAATTCGGTGTCCATGGCCTTGTAATCTTCACCGGCTTGATCAGTCAGTTTGGAGCGAAACAGAATGACAATGGATGGCTTGTCTTGATTTTCGGCGGTTTGCATTCCCATTGGAGACCACCGATCAGGGTTCGGTTACAAAAATATTTGGGGGATTATCTTGCAATCCGATCTGTAATTTCAGTCGTCCCTAACAGGACTCGTATCGATGGCCCAGCTAACCCGGCAGTTCCTGCCGGGCTATTTTCGTTCGCGCCTGGCGGCGCTTTTTGTCCATTGGAAACCCTCCATAAATTCGCTTTACATTCTCCCCAAAATTACGCTACGATATTGTCTTGATTCGCTCCATTTTCGCCTTTAAGCCGGGTGGGTACAAAGAGGTCAGAGCTAAGGGAGATGAAGCGCGATTCGAGGGTGAAATGAGGCAAGGAAATGGGGTCGACAAGGCTGTGACAGCCTTATCGAATTGGGGTTTAGCTTTTGTTTTCAACAAAACTTTCGATAGCCGGGTGGGTCGTTTTGGCTGAGAGGATAGGCAGAAGGCTACAAGAGATTGCCAGAATTGCCAAGATTGCCAAAGATTGTCGATTTGAAACCGGATGAGCATGATTTGGGGCCGAATCGGCATGGGATCAGGCACGGTTTACGGGCTAAAGAGGCAAGAAATGAAACTTCGAAAGACCACGAGGAGCAAGAATGTCAGAGCACAGATTTGACTGGTACGCAGAGGCCTTTGAGCCGAAGGACGGATTTGGAATAAGGCCGGGTGAGAATCCGGTGGGGCTCACCGAAGAAGAAAACACCATGTATTACGAGGCCCAGAGTGAGGCTGCGTGCCAGGCGGTATTGAGAATCCGGGACGAGCGCCGGGCACGGGAGGCAAAAGAGCGCGAGCAACAGGCATGGGCGGGGACACGCGCCGGACAACTGCTGAAGCAGCTGGGCGATTCTTTTGCGGCGTACAGGGAGTGCATAGAGCAAGACCCCAGATTGCAGGAGAAGGCGCTGGCCTATGACGAGATGAACCAGAAGATTTTTGACCGTATGAAGACGAATATGGACCGTGCACACAGCTCTCCGCGATGCCGGTTTGAGAAGGCGAACGGCACGGCTTGCCGCGCTCCGAAAGTACGCGGCAAGAAATATTGCCACATGCACTTGATGCTGGAAGAGGCGCGTCCGGAGAGGATCAGCTTGCCGGGCCTGGGAGATGCGAATGCGATACAGGCGGCTATCGCCAAGGGAGCGCAGGCACTTGTGGATGGAAAGCTGGAACAAAAGCAGGCGTCAATACTGGGGTATTACCTGCAACTGGCATTGAGCAACGTCAGCCGGTTGGATTTTGAAGAAGAACGGGAAAGTCAGAAGATCGGGTGATCGCGCGTGATCGGGTAATCGGAAAGACAAAACCGAAGAACCTAGACCACTGATATGCACTGATAACACTGATCGGCAAAACTTACCGCGGATTTGCGCGGATGAACGCGGATCAAAAAATGGCCGCCCAGGCGGCGAAGAATGAAGGTCTTTCACAATTGAATAAAGGGGATCGTCGGGATCGCACATCATCGCCGACATCGCGCGTGATCGGAAGGCGCGCCGGGTTGCGGTTGCCCCATCCTTTCGCGTGTGTTTTGCGAAAGGGTGGGAATTCAATGATTTTCCGCGTGGCTTATCAACGGCATTAGCGCTCGATTTAGTAAAATGCCGCGATAAACATAGGCTAGAATGTCGGCAACTGTTTCTTACCAACGAACCGACTGGAATCTCTAAGTGACCGCGCCATCGCTGCATCAGCCAATCACATGCCCGGAATGCAACACGGTGCTGATCGACAGATACTGCCACGCCTGCGGAGAAAAGCCGGCTGATGCCCATGATCTCTCACTGAAACATTTCATTGGGCATGGCATTCATGAGCTCACGCATTTTGATTCAAAGATCTTTCGCACGCTCAAAACGCTGGTCTTTGCTCCGGGAATGTTGACGGCCGACTATCTGGCGGGTCGCAAGAAGCGTTATGTTCCGCCATTGCGCCTGTACCTGGTCCTTTTTGCCATCAGTTTTTTTCTCTACACGCGGCCTGGCGTCGCCTTGTATGACGTAAGGGTTTTTAATGCCGCCTATACGCATGGAAATGCCCTGGAGAAAAACCTGGAGAGCGCCGCCGAGCAAAAGCACATCAGCAAAGAAATGCTGTATGAGAGATTCAATGAGCACTGGCAGCACGACGTTTCATTGTTCCAGCTTGGCGACATAGTTATTTTTGCGATGATTCTGGCGGCGGTGAATTGGCGCAGGTATTTTGTGGAGCATCTCATCTTTTCTCTGCATACGCTCTCTTTTGCGCTCTTGTATGAATGCGTCATGTGGTTGTATTACGCCCGCTTCGGAATCAGGCAGAACCTGCCCCTGATTGGGATATTTATGCTGGTACTGTTCCTGCATATATGGCGCGCCCTGCCCCGCGTCTATGCGACAAGCGGATGGAAGACAGTTCTTAAAGCTGCCGTGCTTGTGGTGGGACTGGAGTTTGCCCGCATCTTTTTCCTGAGTTTTACGTTGAGTTTGGCCGTGTACCAGACGCTAAATTGATCCAACAACGTCGTAGGAGTTTTCCCTTCCCAAGTTGCAAATCTACGTTGCAAAAACTCTACCCGAGCCTTTTCATCGCGTAGTATTCCGCTGGCGGCGATCCCCAAAAACACTTTTCACGCAATATTCATCGAATTGGTAAACGTGAGGATCTTGCTGCTTTTCTCTGCGTTCTCTGCGGTAAAAACCCCGAAAATTCTGGATATTTGCAGCATTTAAACGCTTTAAACAAATAAAGCGTATGATCGGAGCCAATGACAACCTCAACTAAAGCTTCAACGCGGCTATGTCCAACCTGCCACGGCTCAGGCATCTTATACGGAATGCGCTGCTCACCTTGCAGCGGCAGCGGTGAAGTTTCACCTGCTGCAAAACTCAAGTAATCAACCGGCGCCCTCTACGAAAGTATTGACTCCGCCTTAATCCCCATGTAAGCTAAAAACCGTAAATGCACCGTTCATTCACCAACCCGGCTTCCACCTCCAACATGGCCATGTGTTGCTGCATGTGTATGTGTACAGGAGAGCGGCCGGTGCTGAGCAATTTTTCTTAGGTTTTAACTCAGATTCATTACCGGGGCCGCTCAAATGAGCGGCCTTTTTGTTTTGGCTGCTCACGGGACAGATCGGCCCCCAAACGGAAAGATACGAGGAAGGTATGTCAAAACAGAAACAGCCAATCGCCATCTATTACGAACACCCGCACTGGTTCGTGCCGCTATTTAAAGAGCTGGAGCGCCGTAGCGTTCCTTACGTACGCATTGACGCGGCCCAGCACCATTTTGATCCCGCACAGTTGAACGGTGAGGGCGGCTACTCGCTGGTCTTCAATCGCATGAGCCCATCGGCGTATCGTCGCGGCCACGGCCAGGGAATCTTCTACACGCTTTATTACCTCGACCATCTGGAGCAACGCGGCAAGCGCATTGTGAACGGCCAAAAAGCGTTTCGCTATGAAACGTCAAAAGCGCTGCAGCTTTCTTTGCTGGAAACGCTCAAACTTCCCTATCCCAAGAGCCGCGTGATCAATAACCCGGCGGACGCCGTGAAGGCCTCCGAAGGACTGCGCTTCCCTATCGTAGTGAAGCCGAACATTGGCGGAAGTGGCGCGGGCGTGACGAAATTCAATTCCGTCCAGGAGCTGGAAGAAGGCGTAAAGGCCGGTACGCTTGATCTTGGATTGGACACAACCGCGCTGGTGCAGGAATTTATCCCCGCACGCGGTGGACATATTGTTCGCGTGGAGGTGGTCGGCGGGAAATTTCTCTACGGAATTAAAGTCCACCTGACCGGCGAAACCTTTGACCTCTGCCCCGCCGATATCTGCCGGACTACCGGCGGACAGGAACTGGCTCGCGGCGCCTGCCCTGTTGATGCTCCCAAGACCGGCCTGAAAGTGGAAGGCTACACTCCGCCGGACGAGATCATTCAACAGGTAGAGCGCATCATGCAGGAAGCACAAATTGAAGTTGGCGGCATTGAGTACATCATCGATGATCGCGATGGCCAGCTCTATTTTTACGATATCAACGCGCTCTCCAACTTTGTTGCCGACGGCCCTAAAGTCATCGGCTTCGATCCTTTTGTAAAGCTGGTCGACTTCCTGGAAAAGGAGGCCCAGTAATGCGATACGGATATTGGCTCCCCGTTTTCGGCGGCTGGCTGCGCAATGTGGAAGACGAGCAGATGGAAACAAGCTGGGCTTACGTGAGCCGGCTGGCGCGGCGTAGTGAAGAGATCGGCTTTGATCTAACGCTCATTGCCGAGCTGAACCTCAACGACATTAAAGGCCCGGAAGAGCCGTCGCTCGATGCCTGGTCCACGGCAGCCGCGCTGGCTGCGGTCACGCACCGGCTTGAACTGATGGTCGCGGTGCGGCCCACGTTTCATAACCCCGCGCTGCTGGCCAAGCAAGCGGCGAATATCGACCACATCAGCAATGGCCGCGTCTCACTGAACGTTGTTTCTGCCTGGTGGGCGGAAGAGGCGCGCAAGTTCGGTATCCAGTTTGACCAGCATGATGACCGCTACGCTCGCACCTCAGAATGGCTGGACGTGGTGGACAAAGCCTGGAAATACGATCACGTTACCTACGAAGGCAAATATTACAAAGTGGAAGATCTGGTTGTGCAGCCAAAGCCGGTTTCGCATCCGCGTCCGGTGATCTATGCCGGAGGCGAATCTGAGGCGGCCAAAAACCTGATCGCGCAAAAATGCGATGCCTACGTTATGCACGGTGATCCACCAGAGAAAATCCGGGCGAAAGTCCGCGACCTCTCTGAGCGTCGGGAAAAGTTCGGCCTGCCGCCGATGCAGTTTGGCGTTGCCGCATATGCCATTGTTCGCGACAGTGAACGCGAAGCCCAGGAAGAGCTGCGCCGCATTACTGACGTGAAGCAGAATGCCGCCGGCTATCAGAACTATCAGCAGTGGCTGGCCAACACGCAACTGGAACAGCGTGTATCTCTTGAAGACTACTCTGTATCCAATCGTGGTCTGCGGTCTGGCCTGGTGGGAACACCGGAGCAGGTAGCGGAACGCATTGCTGAGTTTGAAGATGCCGGCGCTGGCTTGCTCTTGCTGCAATTCAGTCCGCAACTGGAAGAGATGGAGCGATTCTCCAGCCAGGTAATTAAAACCGGCGCCAGAACATTGGCCCGCGCGGTTTAATCACGTGCAGTTTAATTAGAGGTTTCGCGTCCCGCGAACCTGATGAGATCGGCCGGCCAGCCACGCGATTGGCACTGGTTGGCTGATTTCTTCAGGCAGCAGACGAACTCCATGCTCCTTCCCGGGAGTTCGTCTGCTACAAATATTTTCCGAAAGGTGCTTTTGCTTAGAACGCGGCTGGTCAACTCTGAACAAAGAGCTTCTTTATGTCATCCAACTTCGCTTGCGTGAAGTCTTCCACAATCAAGTCAGCGCCAGCATCCTTGAGCTTTGGTCCTCTGCCATTGGCCGCGATGGCAAGGCATTTCATCTTGGCGATCTTGGCGGCAATCACACCAGAGACCGCATCTTCACAGACCAGAATGCTGCCTGCCTTAACGTGTAGACTGCGCGCAGCCAGATAAAAGAGATCGGGAGCAGGCTTCCCATTGGCGACGTCGTCTCCGGTTACAATCGCGCTAAAGCGCTGGCGTAAATTAAACCGATCCAACGTCTTCTCAATACGCGGACGGCTCCCAGAGGTGGCCACCACAGTCGGCAGACCTGCAGCATCAATTTGTTCCAGAAATCCGGTAAAACCGCGGACTATCTTCTGTTCATTCGCGCGCGCCTGAAACAGTCTATCTTTTTTCCGCGCCATAAACACTGATCTGCTCTTGCGTCAGATCGCCCAGGAAATGCCGCAGTATCTCTTCACGTTTCGTGCCTTCCAGCACAAAAGAAAGGGTCTCATCATCAACCGGTTTGCCTAGGGACTGGAAGAAAGTCTTCCACGCCTGCAAATGGACTGCATGATTGTCTACGATGACTCCGTCAAAATCAAAAATCACGCCAGCGAGCATTCTCGATCCCCACTATCTGTCATTTAACCTGCTGGGCATGCGCCAATCCTGGCCATGATTCCTGAGCAGCCTGGTAACTCGTGAGTGTACCAATATCCAGAAGATATTCTCTCATCTTGTAGGCGGTCATGCGTCCGGCGAATTTTGGAAGCAGATGAAAGCCGATATCTGCCGGCCGATGCTCAGGCAGCCAATCAAAAACTTCCTGCCCGGCGATCATGACTCCGGAAAATGCCCAATTGCTGGTGGGCCGCGCAGGCTTCTCCACAAAATTTTGGATGATCGCATTCTCATCCACGCTGACAATGCCGCACTGCTGCGGATCAGGCACCTGATGGATTCCCAGAGTTACTGGAGCGCCGCGTTGCTGGTGGAATTGAAGCATTTGTCGCAGGTCAATATTTGTCAGCACATCACCGTAAAGAATAAAAAACGCCTTCTCATCGGCAACAAACTTGCGATTCTCTGCCAGCGTCCCCGCACTGCCGAGAAGCTCAGGTTCTTCCACAACGCAAATCTTCACTCCGGTCTTCTGCGCCGCCGCAAATTCCTTGATGGCCTGAGAATGAGCATGCGCATTGATCAGAACTTCAGGAATGCCCGCAGATTTACAGTTGTTGAGCCAGATCTCCAAGAGCGGCACACCCTGAATCGGCAACAGGCATTTGGGAGTATTGTCAGTGAGTGGACGCAATCGCGTGCCATGTCCGGCAGCAAGAATGAAAGCCTTCATGATGACCCACCGTGAGCTGCTCTAGAGTAATCTGAGTTCATGCCCTATCGCGCCGATGACGAAACAGCCGTGAGTGAACCAGACTGCTTCTGCTTCCATCGCCAGGCAGACTCAAGGATCTCGCGCAGCGACGAGTGTTCGGGCTTCCAGCCGAGTTCATGCATAATGCGCTTCGGACTGGCGCACAAGACTGGCGGATCACCCTCACGACGCGCGCTTATATGCAGAGGGATCGCATGGCCCGTAACCTCAGCCGCAGCTTTGCAAACTTCCCTGACGGAGTAACTTGTTCCCAGCCCGATGTTGTAAATACGCATGCCAGGCGTATTCAGCTTTTGCAATGCGCAAATATGAGCATTCGCAATGTCGAGCACGTGCACGTAGTCGCGCAGGCAGGTGCCATCCGGCGTGTCATAGTCATCGCCATAGATATTGAAGGCTTCGCGCTCTCCCGTCGCCGTCTCCAAAATCAGCGGAATGATATGCGTTTCCGGTTCATGCCGTTCGCCCAGCTCTGGCGTCGCACCGGAGGCGTTGAAGTAACGCAGCGCAGTCACGTTCCAACCGTAAGCCTGCGCATACCAGCGAAGAATGCGCTCAAAACTCAGCTTGGTCTCGCCGTAAGAAGTTACCGGATTCTTGGCATCATCTTCGTCTATCGGGACGCGCTCTGGTGTGCCATAGACCGCTGCGGATGACGAGAACACAAAATTTCTGATACCCGCCCCACGCAATACTTCCAGCATCGCGATACCCGCCGCAACGTTGTGCTGAAAGAACAGGCCCGGATTGCTCACTGATTCTGGAATCAGGGCCTTCGCGGCAAAATGGAAGACCGCGTCAAACCGAATATTGCTCACCAACGCCTGCATCGCGCTCGGGTCGCCAATGTCCATCTGAAAGAAAGCCGCTCCGGGAGCTACTGCCTCTCTGCAGCCCGTGGAAAGATCATCCACGATTGCTACTGCATGCCCCTGGTGTAACAGCTCAGCGCAACAGACCGAGCCCACATAACCGGCCCCACCAGTAACCAAAATGTTTGCCATAATAGTTCCGTTAAACTCGTGATCTGCGCAGGACCCGCAATGGAGTCGCCAAGAGTATTTTTACGTCAAACAAAATCGACCAGTTCTCTATGTAAAAGAGATCCATGCCAACCCTGCTGGCATAGCCGTCTTCCTGATTGCCATGGACCTGCCAATAGCCGGTGACGCCCGGCTTCATAAAATCGAAGATCCAACTCGCCTCTCCATATTTTTCTAGTTCGGCCGGCGTGATCATTCTCGGGCCAACCAGACTCATCTGCCCTTTGAGCACATTCCATAATTGCGGGAGCTCGTCCAGGCCAGTCTTGCGAAGCTCCGTTCCTATGCGCGTAACACGCGGATCATGCTTGAGCTTGAAGTTGATTTCAAATTGCCGGCGCAGTTCAGGATCGCGACGCAACATTTCATCGGCGTCGGTACGCATGGTCCGCAATTTGAAAGCATCAAACTCCCCTTCTGGCCCAATCACGCGACGCCGGAACAACGCAGGCCCACCATCGTGAAGCTTGATCCGCATTGCCAGAATGGCCATAAGCGGCGCCGAGAAGATCAGAAGTATTGAAGACCCGAGCAGGTCCATTGCCCTCTTCACGATTCGGCTGGACCGAGTCATCGTTGGCTGATGACTCGTAAAGCTGCGTTCCGTACGGCTGGCAGCCGATACAGGCATTTAATCTCCCGCAACTGCAGTAGCCGTAAACTTTGCGGCTTGAGAGAGCAAAGAGAGATCAAAGTCCACCATCATCTCAACCAGCTTCTTAAAACTCACTTCTGGTTTCCAGCCCAAAAGTTTTTTTGCTTTACTTGCATCGCCGCACGGTGGCCCCTCTTCTATCGGACGCACCAGGGCCGGATCAATTTCTACATGCTTTTTCCAATCCAATCCAGCATGTGCAAACGCAATCTCCAAAAGCTCTTTCACGCTATGAGTTATTCCTGTAGCGATGACAAGATCGACAGGCTGAGGCTGCTGCATCATCATCCACATGGCGCGGACATAGTCGCCGGCAAAGCCCCAGTCACGGCACGCTTCAATGTTTCCCATTTTCAGTTTGCTTGCCATCCCCAGCTTGATCCGCGCAACCTGCTGCGAAACCTTGCGCGTAACGAACTCCGGGCTTCGCCGGGGCGATTCATGATTGAAAGCAATGCAACAGCAGGCAAACATACCGTAGCTTTCGCGATAGTTGATGGTCATGTGATGCGCAAACATTTTGGCTGCGCCGTAAGGATTTCCTGGCTGCAGGCGGGTCGCTTCGGTTTGTCGGCCATTTTCTGTTTTGCCGAATATCTCAGAGCTTGAGACCTGCAGAAACTTTGCCGAAGGAGCGTGGCGGCGAATCGCCTCCAGCACGCGGAGCGCGCCCATACCAGTAGCTTCCATGGTCAGGAGCGGCTGGCTCCATGAAACGGGAACAAATGTCTGTCCGGCAAGATTGTAGACTTCATCGGGCCGGCTCTCTTGCACGGCCCGATCTAAAGAAACCTGATCGGAAAGATCTGCCGCAATGAAACTAATTCTGTTGGCGATATCAGACAGGTGGTCGCGGCTTTTGTCCCTTAAGCTGCGGACCACTCCGTGAACTTCATATCCTTTTTCCAGAAGCAACTCAGCCAGATATGCGCCATCCTGCCCAGTTATTCCTGTGATTAGAGCCCGCATGCGAATATACACCTCTTAGAAAAGCTGCTTATTCCTCTCACGCCGAAAACTCGTCGTGCAAGAAATCATATACCGCCATGGTCTCTAATGCCGTTTTGTTCCAGGAAAAATTACCAGCCCTCTTCAGCGCAGCCGATTTTCTTTGCTCTAACTCAAGAGGACTACGCAAGAGTTCAACCAACGCCCTGGCCATGGCAGAAATGTCCAACGGGTCGAAACACTGCGCGCCCGCGCCAGCAACTTCCGGCAGAGATCCTCTATCGGAAGTAATCACCGGACATCCGCAGGCCATTGCCTCCACCAGCGGAAGCCCAAAGCCCTCATAGAGTGACGGCATTACAAAAGCATGAGCGTGGCGAAAAAGCGCAGCCAGTTCCTGAGCTTCAAGATAGCCGGTTCTTATCATGTTGAGCTTTTGCTGGAGTTCGTGATCGCTGGAAGCCTCCAGCCCTTCTGGTGGCCCAAAGACAAGCGTTTGAAAATCAATGTTCGCCAGCTTACGCGCCATCGTCACCGCTTTCAACGCGCCCTCCAGATTCTTGGTGCGCCAGTTCCGCGCGCTTGCTATGACTACATAAGGCTGGCAAACACCAAATTTTTGCCGTAATCGTTCCAACTCACCTTCCTTGGCGTGAGAATGAAAAGTCTCCGATGCAGCCAGCTGTACAGCGGTGATACGCTGCGGAGAAACTTTCAGAATTTTCTGGATGTCATTTGCCGTCTGCTGCGAATCAGCAATGATATGCATCGCTTTGCGGGCCGCCAGACGATAACCCGCTTTCACCATCTCCTGTTTTGGCCATGGATAAATTGGAAAAAGAAATGGGATCAGGTCATGGACAGTGACAATCACCGGGCATGCAAGCAAAGGCATGACATAAAAGGGACTGTGAAATAAATCCAATTTATCCTGCGTGGCTCGGCGCCGGAATTCCAGCGATGCAAGAGGCGAATACTTTCCCGCATTTACCGGAACAATCTGAACAGAGAGTGTATCGAGGCCTGGAACCGGATGGTTGGGGTCAACATAAGCCACCAACTCACACCCTGCGCGCTCGAGCGCCGGCAGCAATCCGGCAACGTAACTCCCTACCCCGGAATCGTTATACCAGCGGGCATCAAACCCTACGCGCATTCAACCTTCTTCATCTTTACCTTTGCGATGGTACACTTCAGCCAGGAACATTCAGTTCGTTCTGGGTTTTTATCACGCCCGTTCTAGGTTCTATCACGACTGGGTTCTATTACGATAATGACTGCTCCAGCAACATCAGTGCTTCTGGCGGAAGACATTGCCAGGATCAAG
>Ga0206913_1016_pt2 | contig 34942 bp, 20 predicted proteins | sample Alteio_BWOrgHeat_72_FD_152942 | JGI IMG/M metagenome (GOLD analysis project Ga0206913, IMG submission 152942) | Enriched cells from forest soil in Barre Woods Harvard Forest LTER site, Petersham, Massachusetts, United States -... | ecosystem: Environmental > Terrestrial > Soil > Temperate forest >... | reverse complement strand
TCACTGATATATGATTTTGACATGTCGGGACTGGTAAATGCTCCCTATTCAGTTGTTTCAGAAATTAACGGCGAGAAACTGGATATTAACCATGTGACAGAGCGATATTACCGGGGATACTGTCATTCGCCGGGCGTAATGGAATTTGTACGAAGGGAATTTATTTCAAAAGAAGAAAAGCTAATGACCATACCGGATCAATTAAAGGGAGAACTTTCCGATAAGGAAATAAAAGGGATAAAAGAATACCTAAAGGAATTTTTTATCATTCTGAAGAACGATCGCTATTTTAAGGTTGATATTCTGGATCGGTGCAGGCCCAAATAACGCCTAAGGCGTAACGCTCAACGCGTAACGCGTATCGTTAGGCTCAACGGGTATGATTCTTGACGACAATCACGTATGGAAACGCCAAATATCTGGGAGCACGAGTATATCCACGACGGGCAGAAGAAAAAATACAAGACGGAACTGATAAATTATAATACGGATGACTATGATCCGGATAATCCGTCAGTCTTTAATAATATCCGGACAGAGCTTGACAAAAAATTGAATGATTTCCTGGACGCTTATCATATAAATCCTTTGATTCCGATGCGCGTGGATGTATCGGGAAAACCATTTAAAATCAGTATGGGTGAAAATGATACTATCGTGATAGAAAAGCTCGAAGAAGAAAAAGGACTTCATGGATATGGCCGGATATATTAGAATTTGAATTGGTAGTATCCGAATCGTCACCACTTACCAGTCTGGTATAAGCTTTGTCGGTTTGACAGGACCGGATTCTGTAAGAAGTTGAAAATCAATGGTATTTTAGATCCATTTTGGCGAACCACCGATCTTTTATGCAGTAAAACTTCCGGATTTTTTCGTATTTTTGCAACCCCGATTTAAAACCTTCGGGATTATTAATTTTTATGGAAGAAAACCAAATTGTAAACTCAAACGCTGAAGGCCAGGAGTCTGCGACCGCTACGGAAGCAACTACAGCGACAACAAATGCCCCTGCCGTAAACGGAAACGGGAAACATTACCCGGCTCCGACTGCTCACGATGATTTTGACTGGACGATCGACAAAAGAAACGTAGCAGCTTATAACAAGGAAGAAAAAGACAAGTACGACAAAGTGTATGAAAATACATTCGTACAAATCACCGACGGAGAGCTGATCAAGGGTCTCGTAGTGGGTGTTACCAAAACAGATGTTGTTGTTAACATCGGTTTTAAAAGTGATGGTCTCGTATCGCTCAACGAATTCCGCGACCTGCCAAATCTGAAAAGCGGAGACGAAGTGGAAGTGATGGTAATGGAAAAAGAAGACCGGGAAGGTCATCTGCATCTGAGCCGCAAACAAGCACGTATTACACGTGCCTGGGAACGTATTGTTGAAATTCACAAAACGGGCGAAGTGGTTACCGGAACGGTTACCAGCAAAACCAAGGGTGGATTGATCGTTGACGTATTCGGCATGGAAACATTCCTGCCAGGATCACAGATCGATGTGAAACCGGTTACTGATTACGATCAGTTTGTTGGCAAGACAATGGAATTCAAAGTGGTTAAAGTAAATGATACCATCAAAAACGCCGTTGTATCCCATAAGGCACTTATCGAAAGCGATATTGAAGCTCAACGTGCAGAGATCATGAGCAAACTCGAAAAAGGCCAGGTACTCGAAGGAACTATCAAGAATATCACCGATTTCGGTGCGTTCATGGACCTTGGCGGACTGGATGGCTTATTATATATCACTGATATCAGCTGGGGACGTATAAGTCATCCAAGCGAAGTACTTAAACTGGATCAGAAACTCCAGGTGGTGGTACTCGATTTCGATGATGGCAAAAAACGAATCAGCCTTGGTTTGAAACAACTGACACCGCATCCATGGGATGTGTTGCCTGAAACCATCAAGGAAGGTGAAATCGTGAAGGGCAAAGTAGTGAACATTGAAGATTACGGTGCATTCCTCGAAATCATGCCCGGTGTGGAAGGACTTGTTCACGTAAGTGAAATTACATGGGCCAATACACCGATCAACGCGAAGGAATTCTTCAAACTGGGTGATGAACACCAGGCACGCATTGTAACGCTTGATAAAAACGCGCGTAAGATGAGCCTGTCCATCAAGCAGCTGAGTGAAGATCCATGGAGCACGATTGAAACCCGTTTCCCTCAGGGAAGCAAGCATAATGGTCTCGTGAAAAATATCACTCCGTATGGTGTGTTTGTCGAACTTTCTCCCGGCATCGGTGGCATGATTCATATCAGCGACCTGAGCTGGCTGAAACGTTTCAATCATCCATCAGAATATACCAAGGTCGGTCAGCATATTGATGTACTGATTCTCAGCATCGATAAAGAAAACCGCAAACTCCAGCTGGGACATAAACAACTGGAAGAAGATCCGTGGAATGCACTTGAAAACACTTTTGCAATCGGAACGATTCATGAAGGAACCGTTATACGCAAGGATGATAAAGGCGCCCTGGTACAGCTTCCTTATGGTCTCGAAGGATTTGCTCCCAACCGTCATCTTGCAAAAGAAGACGGCAAGCAGGTAATGGCAGATGAAACTGAAAAATTCATGGTAATCGAATTCGACCGCAATGAAAAACGTATCGTTTTATCTCATACGCGCATCTGGGAACAGGCCAAGGCCGAAGAGAAAGATGTTGCACGCAAGGAAGCAAAAACTGAATCTGAAAAGACGCGTAAGACCGTTAAGGCGATCCAGAGCAAGGTTGAAAAACCAACCCTGGGAGACCTCGGAGCACTTGCGGGAATCAAGGAGAAGTTGGAACAGGAAGAAAAAGGCAACGACGAGCCGGCTAAATAAGCGATCGTTATCTGATATTAAAACCCTTCCCCCGCTTTGGGGGGAGGGTTTTTGTTATTTTGCCAATGCCTGATTCAATGGGCATGAAAAGCATTTCGATTTAAATTTATTTTCCCTGTGTATAATACTTTTTCCAGCTTCCGGAGTCTTATGCAAAGAAAGCTGATGTTCTAAGCCTTTAGGTGTTTCCATCTGCTATATACGTCCGGAGTTTTAATACTTTAAGCTCTGTTTTAAAAATTGAATCGGTTAAACAGGGGATATTTATCTTCGGGGCTTAAATGGTCAGACTTTTCATATCAAATAAATCATACCATGAAGATTGTCTTATTTTTTGTTGTGGTTCTGTTGTCAGTCTCTGTGTTCGCCCAGCCGTTACCGTTAGATCCGGCGATCCGCATGGCTAAATTACCGAACGGGTTTACTTATTATATACGGAAAAATACAGAACCGAAAAACCGGGTTCAGCTATACCTGGTTAACAAGGTAGGTTCCATCCTGGAGGATGAGAATCAGCGGGGACTCGCCCATTTCATGGAACATATGAGTTTTAACGGCACCACACATTATCCAAAAAATGACCTGGTGCATTACCTGCAGCGATCCGGCGTGCGTTTCGGAGCTGACCTGAATGCCTATACCAGTTTTGATGAAACGGTTTATCAGCTACCGATACCGTCTGACAGTCCGGCCCTTTTACATAATGGACTGATGATTATGAGAGACTGGGCTGCCAATGCCACCCTGGATCCCAAGGAAATTAATGATGAACGGGGTGTTGTGCTGGAAGAGAAAAGACTGGGCAAGGGTGCACAGGAAAGAATGCGCACGAAATATTTGCCCGTGATACTGAATGATTCGAGATATTCCGAGCGTCTCCCAATCGGCACTGATACCGTACTGAATAATTTTCAGAAACCGGTTATCCTGCAATTTTATAAGGACTGGTACCGGCCCGATCTGCAGGCGCTGATTGTGGTGGGTGATATCAATGTCGACAGTATGGAGGTACAGATCAAAAAACTCTTCGGTGATCTGAAAAATCCTGCCAATGAAAGGTCAAGAGTAAAATACACTGTACCATTAAATGGAAAGAATCAATTTGTTGCTGTTACTGATAAAGAATTTCCTTACACGGTATTTGAAATTCTGATAAAACATCCCAAAATGCCGGAGGGTACCAGGCAGGAGTACTATGAATCGGTCAAAAGAGGCTTATTCAATCAGATGCTTGCCGGGCGCATAGCAGAACTTTCCCAAAAACCCAATCCGCCTTTTATACAGGCAGGCGCAGATATGGGCGGTTTTCTGGGTGGTCTGGATGCATTTACAGTATTTGGAGTTGCCAAACCGGGTCAGCTGGAAAATAGTTTTAAATCTGTGTGGCAGTTGATATTACAGGCAAAGCAATTCGGATTTACGCAGACCGAACTGGACAGGGCCAGGGCAAGTTATCTGAGTAATCTCGAGTCTGCAGTAAAAGAAAAGGATAAACAAAACTCTGAGAACTTCGTTCAGGAATATACACGGAATTTTTTAGTTGGTGAGCCGGCGCCGGGAATTGAAGTGGAATATGATCTGACCAAGACTTATATGTCCACTGCAAAGATCGAAGATATTAATGCTTTATGTCCTCAGATTATTACCGACAGCAACCGGGACATGATTATCATGGCTCCTCAGAAAGACAGCGCATCCATTCCAACGGAAGCAACCGTGAGCAGCTGGTTTAATACGGTCGCTGCCATGAAGCTCGTTCCCTATGCAGATAAAGTTTCCAATGAACCATTCATTTCAGATAAGTTGGCCGGTGGGAGTATCAGCCATGAGAGTAAAATTGAAAAACTCGGCATCACTGAACTCATGTTGAGCAATGGGTTGAAAGTTATAATGAAACCGACTGATTTTAAAAATGATGAGATACGCTTCAAAGCATTTAGTCCGGGCGGAACCTCACTCTATTCCGATGCTGACTTTGAATCAGCATCCAATGCTGCGGGCCTGGTAGAGAGTATGGGATTAGGGCAGTTTTCACCTACGGACATTGAAAAAATGCTCAGCGGCAAAATTGTGGGTGTTCAATCTTATATTTCCGAAAGATCAGAAGGTGTGGAAGGATCCAGTTCGCCCAAGGATCTCGAAACGGCGATGCAGCTGATCCACCTTTATTTTACGTCTCCCAGAAAAGACAGTTCCTTATTTAATAATGTTATTGAGCAATCCATTTCCTCGATTGCGAACCGAAACAGTGATCCGAAGAGTGTGTATGCGGATACAGTAGCGGCTGTATTGGGTGATCATAATTTTCGCAGAACGGGACCCTCCGTCGAGAAATTACAACAAATCGATCTGGATAAATCCCTGAAGATTTATAAAGAGCGTTTTTCCAATGCGGGCGATTTCACTTTTGTATTTGACGGCAATTTTAATGTGGACAGTATAAAGCCATTATTGGAAAAATACCTGGGATCCCTGCCATCAAATAATCAGAAAGAGGAAGCACGTAATCTGAATATTCATATACCTCCGGGAAAAATAACAGCCATTGCAAAAAAGGGAAGAGAGCCCCAGGCATCTGTCCGACTGGTGATCAGTGGCAACTACACATATTCTCCCGAAACGAATATTCAGTTAACGGGCCTGAGTGAAATTTTGCAATTCAGAATTCTTGACCGGCTGAGAGAAAAAGAGGGAGAAACATATGCACCGAGGGTGTCCGTGTCTTATAATAAATATCCATTGAACCGGTATTCGTTTACGATTTCATTCGGCTGCGCACCCGAGAATGTAGATAAATTGATCAATGCCACAAAAGAAGAAATCAACAAATTGAAAACCGAGGGTGTGAAGGCAGATGATATTACAAAATTTTCAACGGAAGAAACCCGTCAGTACGAACTGCATTTAAGAGACAACGGATACTGGCTGAGCTGGCTGACGAATCAGACTGAGAACGGGGATCAGCTGCTCGAAGTGTTGCAATATCCGGCTTTAATAAAACAGGTAACACCGGCCTCGGTGAAAGCCGCTGCGAAACTTTATCTGAACGAAGATAATTTTATTAAGTTGTTGTTGTTGCCTGAGTGAGCAGGAAGCAGGAAGCAGGGGGCAGGAGGCCTGACAAAAAATTTTTGGCTTCCCGCCTCACGCCTCCTGCATTAAGCATAAAAGATGAGTTTACAATTCGAGATAGAAATACTGGGTTATCGAACAGATGTCGTTGAAGAACTTGCGGAGCTCATTATCGAAGTTGTTGCGAACGGAGGTTCTGTCAGTTTTATGCATCCAATGTCAAAGAAAACGGCTATGGCGTTTTGGGAAACATCGCTGGCATCAGCGGACCGTGGCGAGCGCATTGTATTGGGTGCCAGGGAAAAGGGAAAATTGATTTCAACCGTTTCGTTGTTACTGAATTGTCCGGAGAACCAACCTCATCGTGCCGAGATTGCGAAACTCATGACGAGGGTTGACAAACGGGGACGTGGTGTTGCCCGGGCACTGGTGAAAGAAGCCGAACAGATTGCGGTTAAAAAAGGACGAACCCTTTTGAATCTCGATACGGCTGCTGACGAAGGTGCGGCGGGTTTTTATGAAAGCCTGGGATTTAATAAATCCGGTGTGATCCCGGACTATGCATTGAAACCTCACGGTGGACTGACAGACACTATAATTTACTGGAAACGAATCGGAGGTAATTGTTAATTGTCAATTGTTAATTGTTAATTGATGCTGCTTTCTTACTTTTCGATAAACAGAGCGCGTAATTCCTTTGCGTCTGCAGCTTTCATTTTTCCTCCAAGAACCAGCCTCAACTGGCGGCGGCGAAGAGCGCCTTCAAATAATTTTAATTCTTCTTCCGTTTCCGGCAGGAGACCAGGAACCGTTTTTGGTTTGCGGGCCATATCAAGCGCTACAAAAGTATAATAGGCCTCATTACTTTTATATTTCTGCTGATTGATGAAGTCTTCACCCCAGACATTCAAATGGACTTCCATTGACGTTGTAAAGACGCGGCTCATACTGGCGTGAATATGTACTGCGTTGCCCAGCCTGATCGGATTTTCAAAGGAAATATTATCTACTGAAGCCGTTACTACCGGTGAATTACAATGCTTACCTGCACAGAGTGCTGCAGCAATGTCCATCCAGTACATCAACCGGCCGCCCATCAGGTTACCAAATACATTCGTATCGTTGGGAAGAACGATTTCTGTCATGATGATCTTTGAATCTTTCGGAGTTTTTTGCATTTTATTTTTTTGGTTGACGGTTGACGGTTGACGGTTGCACTTTGCGCGTTGAACTTTCAGCTATATAACAATCAGTTCACCTCCTTTTAAAAAATTTTCATCCATATCAGCTCCAATGCCGGCGGTTTCGGGAACCTCCAGGAAATATCCTTTATACTGCACACCGCCCGTTACGGGATCCATCTTATGACCCAGGAGGGCTGTGTCCATATCATAAAATTGAATATTATCCTGAGAGAGCGCAAAATGTGCAAATGCCGTCAGAGCCAGTCTGCTTTCCAGCATGCCACCCATCATACAGGGAATTTTATTTTTTTCACAGGCAGCATTGATGCGAAGGGCTTCTGCGATACCACCTGATTTTGAAAATTTGATATTGACATAATCGCAGGCGCCGGCATGAATCAGCCTCTCCGCATCATGATGATCAAATACACTTTCATCTGCCATGATTTTTATGGGTGAAATTTTTCGGATCGATGGTAACAAATGATCATTCCATTGCCGCATCGGCTGTTCGCAAAATTCAATGTCGCAATCGCCCATTTTCACAAGCACATCTTTTGCGGTTTCGTAATCCCAGCCCTGGTTGGCATCAATACGAAGTTTGATAGAGTCGCCCACTGCTGCCCGGATTTTCTGTACACGTATCAAATCTGTTTTGCCATCTTTACCCAGTTTTATTTTTATGATCCTTACTCCGTTGTTTTTAAATTCCACTGCTTTCGCGGCCATTAATTCAGGTTCATCGATCCCGATGGTGAGGTCAGTTTCCAGGGTTTTTTTATTTCCTTTCAAAAATTTATATAATGGAAGTCCGGCCTTTTGGGCGGACAGGTCATAAAGTGCCATATCGAAAGCACTTTTTGCCGTTGTGTTGAAAGCCGTGTAATTGTCCAGTTCCTTTAACCTTTCGGTTATATCAAGCGCGCTCTTGTGTTTCCACAGCCCCGCAAATTCCCTGGCCATTTCAAAACAGGTAGCCTGGGATTCACCGGTAATCAGCGGGAATGCGGAGCATTCGCCGACACCTGTCAGGCCTTCATCCGTTTCCACCCGTATAAACAGGTTTTGCGCGTTATACATGGTCCCTGTTGCGATCTGAAACGGATGCATGGGGATGGAAAGCTTATAAATATTTGTTTTTAAAATCTTCATAAAGCCTAAAGCCTAAAACCATTTCTTGTGCAATGTGCCTAAGGTTGTATAATCGCAAGCGAAATTAATTACGACAGGCTGCATTTTTGAAATTATCTTGTCATTCATTAAAAGAAGTGGAAGTAATATTTACAATTTTTAATCTTAAATTAGTTTTAGGCCTTAGACAATCTCCGCGCCTGGTCATTCGCGCACCATTTTATGGTTATAAGCTGATAATGGCCGCTCTTGTAAAATATGACCGAATTCTGTCAGGTTGTCTTTGTCAAAAGCGGGAAATCTTTCATTGTAATTTGCAAAAATTGTATCTTCAGGCTCATGGCTTAACTTTTGAAGTATTTCTTCATCATTACTTTTTAAAGTCTTCTCTCTTCGTTGTTAAGTTTGGGAGAGGACGCGTAATTTAAATGGGGAAAAATAACCTCAATAGCTTTATAGCGGATCCTTTAAAAATTAACAGATACTTTCCTGGTTAAAAAATTATTTCTGCTTCTAAAAGATTTATGATATCTGGAAGGAATAAAAATCCAATTCTTAATGACCCATTTTCTTTGGTACAAAACATTACAGTAGCCTCGTTTGACCAGTCTACAAATAAGAAGAACGTGATTCAAATGAAAGGTTCTTTCATAATTGTATTTATATTGGTGGAATTCATCGCACTTGTAAATGGTTCTGCCTTATGGGCCCAGGATGGTCGTCAGCAGAAGTCTGTTATAAAAAATAACTTTACCAGCTTCACAAGAAAATATACAAACCGTGGTAAATTATGGATGGCAAGAAACAAGGCTTTCATGCGCCATCACGACGCAAATTTTGGTGATGAATACAGTCCCAATAGGAATGCGGTTGAACTTTTTGAAAAAAGGACGATAGATTCCAAATTCTATATAAATAAAGACACTCCGTCAATTTTTTATTCTCAGCGGTCATCAAGCCCCATGCACTTCAAAAAGAACGGACAATGGATTACCATTGACACCCGGCTTAGTCCAAAGGGCCCATTACTTTATGAAGCATCGAATCAGGAAGATCCGATGGGTTTTGATATTAAAAGAAAATCATCCTATTTCAATACTCCTGATGGCCGGACTTATTTCAACAATTGGAAATTGTATGGAGAAAATGGGAGCACCAGAACATTATTAGCCACCGCGGATTGGACACATTATACAGCAGGGGATGATGGAATCGCGATTAAAAATATTTTTCCGAGTATCGACGCAGAAATGAAAGTATCGAGAGGATCAATTAAAACCAATTTTATAGTACATGCGAACAAATTTTCCACCTATAAAACGCTGCTATTCAGAGATTCGTTTTTGAACGGGCATACCGGCAATTTCACTTTCTCAAATGGACTCCCTGGAAATGGTTTGGTCTCATCTGCTGATTTTCGTGTGACGGCATTGACCGTTTTTCACATAAAGGAAGGGGTCATGTACCAGAAGGAAAATCCATCTTCAACCTACCAGTTCATTCCGTATTATCTTGATCATAATAAATTGACACTGGCCATTCATAGCGATTTCCTAAATGCTCAGCTTAGGACCGGCGATGTAGTAATTGATCCCCTGGTGCAGAGCATGGCTGTGCTGAAGAAGGACACGATTAACGGATCTCATTCGAACCAGGATTGCAGCCTGGATACTGCCTGTAAATACAATTTTATAGTACCCGCACCGACTCAGGCAACTATTATTGATGCAATGTTTTCATTTGAATTTACTGCAAACGCTCCCTGTGTTGGCCAGGACGGAGCTTTTTCATTCACAATAAATAGTGGGTGTACCTCTCAAAAATGGGTAGGCACTGCTGCCGGTACCGGACCGCAGAATTTTCCAAATCAAAGCATACTATTGAATAACGGAGCCAGTGTGGCCGGCTGTTTTCCAAGTCCGGTTTGCGGTGCCCAAAATATTCCTTTTACTTTTAATTTCTTTAGAAAGTGTAATGGCCCTGTTGGTTGTGATGGATCATGTATTGGAGCATCCAAAGATTTAACGATAACCTTAGTGGGCCGAACCCTTGACTCTGCTTCCCTGACTGCTTCGCCGCAAAGTAGTTGCGCAGGCGCTCCGGTTACCCTGACGGCCAGAGGATTCTTTGGTGTGGCTCCTTACAACTTCGTATGGCAGGGACTACCACAATTCAATGGTGATTCAGTAATCATGGTTAATCCTAATACCAATACTGTATATTCAGTTCAGGTTAACGATACATGTCCGGGCGGCGGCGGTCCAATAACAAAATCAATAAATGTGAATGTGCTCTCTAAACTGCCTGCGCCAACATTCACCTCAAACAGTCCCGTATGTACCGGGGGTCAGCTTATATTATCCGTACCGTCCGTACCGGGTACAACATATTTAATAGAAAAACCGGGCTCAGGGCTGGGCGGGCAGTACGCCAATTCGGCTGTTTTTAACAATGTTACTGCTGCTTATGCCGGAACCTGGATCGCCGTAGCCACCAATGCAAATGGTTGTACTTCGGACACTGCCAGCACGACAATTGTTATCAATCCGTCTCTTTCTCCGACAGTAACGATATCTTCTTCGGCAATAAATATTTGCACAGGCACCCTGGTCAACTTTACTGCAACAGCTTCCAACGCAGGAAATTCACCCACTTATCAATGGCTATTAAATGGCAATAAGGTTGGTACGAACAGCGCGTCATATAGCGGTAGCAGTTTTGTCAACAATGACGCAGTGCGCTGCGTCGCATCCGCCACCGGGCCGTGTGCAGGCGGCTCCGATACATCAAATGTTATTGTATTAAAAGTAAATGCGGCGATTACACCGACATTTAATCCAATCGGGCCGCTTTGTCAAAATTCGACTGCGACGGTACTGCCACCAACATCGAAGGAAGGAATTGCAGGTACATGGAGTCCGGCCAGTATAAATACATCTGTCATTGGAACTTCGGCATACCAATTTACACCATCCGCGGGTACTTGCTCGACCCCGGTTTCTTTAAGCATTACAATCGTTGGCAGCATATCACCCACTTTTCCAACAATAGCGAATTCATATTGCCAGAATACCACAGCGCCGCCCCTACCGACAACATCGATTGAAGGCGTTACCGGAACCTGGAGTCCGGCCAGTATCAATACATCTGTCATTGGAGTTTCGACTTACAAATTTACACCAACAACTGTGGGCACCTGTTCAATTCCGGTTTCTGTAAATATTACAATCGTTCGCAGCATCTTACCAACTTTTCCAACAATTGCAGATTCATATTGCCAGAATGCCACAGTGCCGGTCCTGCCGCCTACGTCAAATGAAGGAATCACCGGAACCTGGAGTCCGGCCAGCATTAATACATCCGCTCTTGGAACGGAGACCTACCTATTTACACCATCATCTACGGGCACTTGCTCATCTCCTGTTTCTTTAAGCATTGCAATTGTTAGCAGCCTTACACCATCTTTTCCAACAATAGCAAATTCATATTGCCAGCATGCCACAGCACCGGCGCTGCCGACAACCTCGAATGAAGGAATTATCGGAACATGGAGCCCGGCCAGTATTACTACATCTGTTCTTGGAACTACGACTTACACATTTACACCGTCATCCGCAGGCAACTGCGCAACTTCGGTTTCTTTAAAAATTACAATCGCTACCAGCGTCTCGCCAACTTTTCCAACAATTACAGACTCATTTTGCCAGAATGCGTCAGCGCCGATGCTACCGACAAAGTCGGTGGAAGGAATCAACGGAACCTGGAGCCCTGCTTCTATCAGCACCGTAGATGCCGGCAGTGCGTTATATACCTTTACTCCGGCGGCGGGACAGTGTGGCACATCTTCACAGATAACTATAGTGGTCAACCCTCTTCCCACCCTGACCATGGGACCGGATCTAACCATTGCTCCCGGGGCAAGTATTACCCTGAACGTCCTGGTAACGGGTAATATAGTCTCTTATCAATGGATGCCAACCACTGGTTTGAATGATGCGACAATCGAAGATCCCATTGCAAACCCATCTTCTACTACGGTTTATACGTTGAATATTACTGATGACAATAAATGTGAAGCCAGCGGGAGCATCAAGATTACTGTGACAGGGGGGACATCAAAAATATTGGTGCCCAATGCTTTTTCACCAAATGGTGACGGCATCAATGATACCTGGGTTATCACCAATCTTTCAGCTTTCCCTGGGGCAACCGTAGATGTGTACAACAGGTATGGTCAGCTCGTTTTTCATTCAGAAAATAATAACAAAAACTGGGATGGGACATTGAATGGCAGCCCTCTTCCAATGGCAACATATTACTATATCATCGATCCAAAAAATAATGAAAAGAAAATAGCAGGTTCTGTTACCATATTTAAGTGACGGATAAATTAATAATGATCATGCCGGGAAAGAAATTTCTAATCATTTGCGTTTGTTTTTTAATCATGGGTTGCGTATCTGCCCAGCAACAACCTTATTATACCCAATATATTCTGAACAATTTCATCCTGAACCCCGCACTTGCGGGGATACAAAATTACTGGGACCTTAAAGTCAGTTATCGCAATCAGTGGGTTGGTTTACAAGGCGGACCTACAACGCTGTATCTTACTGTTAATGCTCCACTTGGAAAAACACAATATGACTACGAAACACCTGTCACGGTCGCAGATGTCCGGACCAAGCAATCCGATGCAAAACAATCCTTGACGGAGTATAGCGCTCCGCCGGCTCATTCCGGACTTGGCTTTTCGATCTTAAATGATAAAACAGGCCCCCTGAATCGAATTGCCGCCTATGGCTCATACGCATATCACATTCCTGTGGGCCATAAAACCACTTTAAGTATGGGCGTTTCCCTGGGTGTACAGGAAGTAAACGTTGACGTAAACGCGGTAGATTTCGGTCAGGCTAATCCTGTCGATCCTGCTGTATTGGAGAGCGGTTATCTGAACAAGCTGGAGCCGGATGTGAATGCCGGTCTCTGGTTATCGAATACAAATTTTTTTTTGGGATTGTCTGCCCAGCAAATTGTTCCCGTTCCCATAAATTCCGTCAGTGATTCAACAACATCAAACGGAGTAACTTTGCTCAAGGGGAAATTGATTCCACACACGTTTTTTACTGCCGGTTATAAGATATCAGCAGGTGATAACATCACCATTCTGCCCTCCGTCATGGTCAGTTATGTACAGCCCCTGCCCATTGGAGTCGACGTGAATGCTAAAATAGAATACCAAAATTTGATCTGGCTGGGATTCTCATATCGCTATAAAGTGGGCTATGCTGCGCTGTTAGGAGTCAACATCAGCAGCACGATTAATCTCGGCTATTCTTATGATTATACCACCACGCCATTGAACACGGTCAGCAATGGTACACATGAAATAGTCATTGGATTCATATGGAGAAAAAAAAGTAAAGAGGTTTCTCAAAAATAAATTTATAAACACACGAAGGGAATTAACAACAAAAAAAAATTTATATGCGGTATTTTTTGACGATGATTCCTTTATTTATTTCGCTGATTTTATACTCGTTCGATAAAACAACTTCGTCTGCCCATAGCAATGAAAAGAAACACCTGCGGGTTCGGGATTTTCTGGAGAAACTCAGAAATCTTCCATACGATGGCATTCTCATCACTTTTTCCCACGTGGATTACGTTAGCAATATTCGTAAAGGAGCCGATGGCAAGTATTATGGATTGGTCAGCTTTGAGCAGACTTTCCGGGGTTACCGTGATGGACATGTAGTGTATGTTGATGAAACAAAAAAAACGACCGAGGTCCAGTTGGTTGTTTATGAAAGAAATCTCCGTGGTAATGTCGTCCAGCAGTGGGATGTGATGTTATCTGATGTTGAGGTAGTGGGCACGAAAAACCCAAAACCGTAATCGCATTTTTAATATGGTAAAGACTTATGTTTTGAAGATTTGGATTTTTATTTTCTTTCTTATTTGCCAACATCGCCTCTTCAGTCAGGTGTATTCAAATAACGACCGTGCCAAGGACAAGCATTTTATTTACGAGGTTAAGGAAATAGATGAATTTTTTGAGCGGTTTAATGACGCACCGGGCTCATTCCTGAGAGGCGTTTACAAAGCCCATCATATCAAATTCAATATCGACAGGCAACGATTGATCCGGAGTTTGTTTAACGATGAAAACAGGTCATTGGACAGTGTAATGGTGAGTAAGTTTATCTCAGATGTTACCAGGAAGAAAAAACCCATTTATCTCAATTTTTACGGAGGCAACTGGTACGCTGAACTGACTTGTAAATTCAAATACAATGCTTCTTCTATTGTAATTCCGATCATCATGAAAATTGAAACGGCCCAGAACAAAGGATCTAAATGGATGATTGTCGCCGTGGGATCCAGCACACTAAAATCAAAAATAGATGTAACAGAAATGCCTCAAAGTAAAATTAAAACAAAAATCATCAGCCCGACCAGCCACGGAACAAATTTTGTTTCATTAAAGAGAGCTTTTGAAGACAAAGAGAATTTATCCAGTTACTTTGAAACCTTTTATTTTAAAAGGTCCCATATGCTGGAATTATACAATGCTATTTTGAATCGTGAAATTGAATTTCTGGATGTTATCAAAATAAAATATCATTTTTTGCTGGCAGACAAATGGATATTTGCTGTGGAGAATTTCCCGCGGGAGACGATGAACTCAGGCTGGCTTATTAATCAAATGCAAAGAGTTTCTTCGTTCGAGATGGATAACTATAGAAACAAATTATTAAATGGTAACTAAAGTACAAAGGTTCTGACTGAACGATAAAACCGTGATTCGGATGTTTAGGGTAATTATTTTCTCTGTTGGTTTCCATTGCCTGGCTTTTATGTGCTATGCCCAGGATGCTATCACTATGAACGACGTGAAGGTTATCAAAGCAAAATCGGAAATTACAATAGAAAGATATCTGAACAACCTGCTCAACACGATTTCCTATACGGGCGCTGAAAGTACCGATATTAAGGGGTTGATCATTCAGAGTGTTGAAGATAGTGACAAACGGATATTTCTGAATGATCAGATTGCCATTGCTGATGATATCAGCAGTCCTGATTACTCAAATTCTACTAATTCTCCCGATGTACCCGTTATTCAGTATCTGAATGCTTTTAATACCTACTATGGAAAGAGTGATTCAAATTCTGTATACTTCAGCAATGTCAGAACTTCCAGTGTTAAAAGAGGCAAACAGAATATTTACATAAATGTCTATTTCACTTCTTTTTTTAAAAATATTTGCCTGTCGAATCCATCTACCCCCTACAAGCCAGCCAACAGGGTAGCAGAGATTTATATAAAGAGAAGCGCTAACAATAAATGGCTTCTATATATTTCAAGAATCGGTTTCTTCAATCCGGCCGATACCGTTCATGATATTTCCGATAATATCACCATAGCAAGTGCACCCACGCAAACCAATTCGTACGGGCATGCCGATGAAACCATGGACCCGGAGGACAAAATCAGCCGGTATACAGATCAGGCTCGTTTGGAAGAAAACAAAAGAAATTACCAGGCAGCTATTCTATTATACTCAAAGGTCATAGACCTCACGCCAGAGAAAAGAGATATTTATGAAGCCAGGATAAAGGAACTGAATACTTACATCCGGATACTTGCTGATCTGGAAGAGAAATACAGGGCAGGATATTATAAGGATGCTGTTAGGGGATACTCAGCTTTGCTCAAAAAGCCCGAATCTAATTCTGATTATTCCAATTCAGATTATTATTTAGGCAGGGCAAAATGCTTTGACAAGATGGGACGGTTGACAAGGTCTTATAACGAGCAAATCGAGAACTACAATAAGGCTCTCAACGACTACGCTAAATCGTACAAATATGACAATAATAATATAGAAGCAATTCGGTTACGGGCAGATTTGTATACACGCATGAACAGGAATCTTGAAGCGCTTACCGAATACAGAATTTACCTGGCAAAAGATTCGACCGAACTATCTGTGTACGAGGCAATGGCGAATCTTCACATGCTCAGCGGGAATCCGGACCAGGCCATAAAAGACATTGATCTTGCGCTATCTCTAACTAATATCGATCCGGTTTCCAAATCAAGACTGAATGTTGAAAAAGGAGTATTGTATATACAAAAGAGGGATTATTCAGGCGCCGAAGATTATTTCACGCGTGCTATTGGTTTGGATAGCAATAATCCTTATTCATACTATAATCGTGGCATGGCCAGAATCGAAATGTACAAGATTCAAAGCGCTGCCAATGATCTTATTCTTGCCCGTCAAAAAGGTCTTAGCCCAACAAATATTACCTCCGGCATCGGTCATTACGACTCAGCTTTGGAGAATTACTGGAAATTTATTGCATTTCAGCCGAATGAAACGCCGGCTTCAATTAATTATGTAATGGGCAATATTTATATGAACGTAGGTAAGTACGATTCTTCCTATAGCTACCTGATCAAATCTTTTCGAAGTGATTCATCTAATGGGTATATTCTCTATAGCATGGCGAGTTGTATTTACTTACAAGGAAATATGGAGACGTCTCTGGAATGGTTTGAAAGATCTTTTAAGACAAATGCATTGAAAAGAAGTTTTGTGGACCACGATACGTTATTGGGATCACTGCAGGACGATAAGAGGTTTAGGGATTTAAAGAAGAAATATCTTTAACATGAAGTCAGAACGCGATTATGACTTCCCCAGGTGAACGTAAATCAGTAAAATCTACTAAAACCCGCTACCAGTATATGATTCCTTCGTTTGAAAATACAGAGATTGCATTTGCTTACAAATCAGATGCGGATCTCAAAAAAGCCAGATTTCTTTTTAAAAGCATGGGTAATGCGCTGCTCGTAAAATTGGGAATCTGGATCACTCCCTGGGCGATACGCCTGAAACTGCCAATCAGGGGAATCATTCGTAAAACTATTTTTTCTCAGTTTGTCGGCGGCGAAACCCTCGAACAGACTGCACCGGTGGCCAGAAAACTGGCGGCTTATCATGTGCAGGCGATTTTGGATTATGGCGTGGAAGGCGGTAATAACGGAGAAATCGGATTTGATGAGGCATGTGAGGAATTTATCCGCGTGATCAATTATGCAGCGTCCCAACCCAATATTCCATTCATCAGTATTAAGGTGACCGGCTTCGCCCGTTTTGAATTGTTGGAGAAGCTGGACCATTCGCTGGATGAAGGCTCTGGTCCGCTGATGAGACGATATGCAGCTGCGTTGGCTTCTTTTTCAAAAGAAGAACTGTCAGAATGGGAACGGGTTCGTAACCGGATGCAAAAGATCTGTGGCTCAGCCGCGGAAAAAAATATTGCGGTGCTGGTGGATGCGGAAGAAACCTGGATACAGGATCCGGTTGATGTATTGAGTATACAAATGATGGCGGAATTCAACAAAGAAAAAGTTGTTGTATATAATACCGTTCAATTATACCGGCACGACCGGCTTTCATTTTTAAAAGATATGCTGGAGGCGGCTGTGCTAAAAGATTTTGTATTGGGAGTCAAATTGGTGCGGGGCGCTTATATGGAGAAAGAAAGGGCCAGGGCGGTGGAAAAGCAATATCCTTCTCCCATTCAACCTGACAAGGAATCGACTGACCGGGATTATAATGCCGGTGTTTCTTTTTGCATAGAAAATATCAAAAATATCGCTGCCATCGTAGCTTCACACAACGACTACAGTAATCTCCGGACAACAGAATTACTCAGGGAACGGGGCCTGTCTTTCGCGCATCCGCACATTCATTTCTCCCAACTCTATGGAATGAGTGATCATATCACGTTTAATCTCGCCAAGGCCGGATGCTCCGTGAGCAAATACCTGCCCTTTGGTCCCATTGAAGACGTGATACCCTATCTGATGCGCAGGGCTGAGGAGAACAGTTCGCTCAGCGGACAAACGGGCAGGGAACTGGCGTTAATAGATAAGGAAATCAGTCGACGAAAGCTGAAAAGAGGTCAATGAACACTGATTTAACCCGTTTAAATAATAAAAGAGGGGTTAGCCATCCAAAAAATCGTTTGTGGCTATCTTTGCGGGCTGCATTTTACATATTGTTGGTTAAACAAGGAATTTGAATGAATAAACAGGTACTGAGAAATTTCGGAATTATTTTATCAGGGTTTTTCTTATTTGCCTGTTCACAAAAAACCGATACCTCAAAACAAAAAACTACACCCCCTGTCGTCGTAGATGCTTTGATAGCCAGCGCAAAACCGGTGTCGAATACCCTTGAAGTAAATGGTACGGTTGTGGCAAATGAATATGTTGAACTGCATCCTGAAGCGAGCGGCCGTTTGACTTATCTGTATGTTCCCGAGGGAAAACTGATAAAAAAAGGAACGCTGATAGCAAAAATAAATAACGCGGACCTTCAGGCGCAGGTAGACAAAAGTAAAGTAGCCCTGGATCTCGCGCAAAAAACAGAGCAGCGTGATAAACAACTGCTGGCTGTAAATGGCCTGAATCAAAGTGATTATGACGCTGCGTTAAATATTGTAAACGGATTTAAAGCGGATATTGAGTATAACCAGGCATTACTCGACAAAACCTTTTTGAAAGCGCCGTTCGACGGCTATATCGGATTGCGCCAGGTAAGCGTTGGAGCGTATGTTACGCCAACCACATTAATTGCCACCCTACTGCAACTGGATAAAATAAAAATTGATTTTACGATACCGGAGGATTATAGTTCAACAGTGAAAGTCGGCGGTTTAGTGGATGTTGTCATGGATGAAAACGGAACGACCCGAAAAGCAAAGATCATTGCGATTGAACCGCAGGTGAATCTTTCCACCAGGAATTTGACTGTACGGGCCATTCTGGAAAACAGCAGCGCTAATCCGGGTAGTTTTGCCAAAGTGATCCTGCATTCCGGACTGAATAAATCGGCCATAATGATTCCGACGAATGCGCTGATACCGGATGATAAAAATAACCAGGTGGTTGTTGTCAAAGACGGGATAGCGAATTTTACAAATGTGACAACCGGCATCCGTTTATCTAACAATGTTGAAATTACGGCTGGCATAAAGCCGGGTGATACGATCGTTATAACGGGGGTATTATTTGCGCGTCCGAAAGCCCCGCTCCAGGTAAGAAATGTAAGAACCCTGGATGAATTCGCAGCTATAAACAATAACGAAGCTGCAAAATAGAACGACCCAAGCATGAATATTTCGGAACTATCTCTGAAACGGCCTGTATTGGCTACGGTCATGAATCTGATGATCATCCTGTTCGGAATCGTTGGATTTAATTTTCTCGCGGTCAGGGATTATCCGGCCATTGACCCACCCATCATAAACGTTTCCACTTCATATACAGGTGCGAATCCGGATATCATCGAGAGCCAGATCACCGAGCCGCTTGAGAAACAGATCAATGGTATTCCCGGTATCCGAACGATTTCATCCACCAGTTCCCTGGGAAACAGCAATATCACCGTTGAATTTAATCTGGGCGCAGATCTGGAAAGTGCCGCCAGCGATGTGAGAGATAAAGTGGGACAGGCCGCAAGAAATCTTCCACTCGATATTGATGCACCGCCGGTGGTTACCAAGGCAGATGCCAACAGTGATCCGATTCTGATTCTCGCCTTGCAGAGCCGCACGAAAAGTCTTTTGCAGCTCAGTGATTATGCTGATAATGTTCTGGTTCAGCAATTGCAGACCATCGACGGTGTAAGTTCCGTAAACGTATTCGGCGACAAGGGATATGCCATGCGTATCTGGCTGGATCCGGATAAAATGAATGCATATAATATTGCATTTAATGATATTACCACGGCGCTGGGCACTGAAAATGTTGAAATACCACCCGGCAAGATTTATGGAAATAATACGGAGCTCACTATACAGACCAAGGGCCGTCTCACCAGCGAAGCGGATTTCCGCAATGTGATTCTACGTGAAGACAGTTCCGGCATCATTCGGTTCGGAGATATTGCACGGATTGAGGTCGGTCCGCAGAACCCCGAACAGAGCTGGAAATACAATGGCGTAAATGCTGTTGGTCTTGCAATTATTCCACAACCAGGCGCCAATAATATCGAGATTGCCAATGAGTTCAATCAAAAACTCGAGGTCATCAAACAGTCGAACAGAGAAGATCTTCAGTTTAATGTTCTCATTGATAATACCGTCAACATCAGGCATTCGCTAAGTGAAGTGAAAGACACGCTGCTGATCGCTTTCGCATTGGTAGTATTGGTTATCTTTTTCTTTTTCCGTAACTGGCTGATCGCCATACGTCCGCTGATCGACATTCCCATTTCGCTGATCGCTACATTTTTCATCATGTATATTGCGGGATTCTCCATCAATATACTTACCCTGCTGGCGATTGTGTTAGCTACGGGGCTGGTGGTGGATGACGGGATCGTTGTAACCGAAAATATCTTCCGTAAACTGGAAGGGGGAATGCCTCTTCGCAAGGCCGCGGTAGAGGGGAGTAAGGAAATATTCTTCGCCGTCATTTCCACATCACTGACGCTGGCTGTGGTGTTCATGCCTGTGGTTTTTTTACAGGGATTCGTCGGAAGATTATTTCGTGAATTCGGTATCGTTCTCGCTGCGGCCGTATTAATTTCCGCTTTCGTTTCACTGACTATTACGCCCGTTTTGAATGTGGTGCTCACAAGAAAAAATTCTTCACACGGAAAATTTTATGAAAGGACAGAGCCGTTTTTCAAGGGGATGGAAAATGGGTACAGGCGTTTGCTTGAGAGTTTTTTAAGAGCCCGCTGGTTCGCCTGGGTGATTATTGCTGCCTGTATTGTCATTATTATTTTCGCGTTCAGTAATCTGAAAAGTGAACTGGCTCCATTGGAAGATCGCAGCTCAATCCGTATGACAGCCACCGCACCGGAGGGAACCAGCTTCAGTTACATGTCGAATATTTCAGACAGTATTGCCAACTATCTGTATGACTCCATTCCCGAAAGAGATTTTGTATTTGTCCGCACACCGGCTGGCCCTTCCAATAATACATCGCAACCCAGAATTGGTCTTGTACCACCCAATGAGCGTAAAAGGTCCCAGGCAGAAATCGCTACATTCCTGCAACAGAAAATGAACCGGTTTATTGATGCGCGCATTTTTGTGATCCAGGAACAAACGATTGCCGTCGGATCCGGTTCCAGAACCAGTCTGCCGGTGCAGTTTGTATTGCAGAACCAGGATCTGGACAAGATGAAAGCGGTCATTCCCAAGTTCCTTGCAGAAGTAAGAAAGGATAAAACATTCTCCAATGTGGATGTGAATCTTAAGTTTAATAAACCTGAAGTGGATATTACCCTGGACAGGATAAAGATCAAGGATCTTGGACTCTCCACACTGGATGTTATATCTGCGATGCAATCCGCATTTAGCGGAGGCAGGCTGGCTTATTTTATCCAGAATGGATATCAATATCCGGTCATTGCGCAGGTAGACAGAACCAACCGCAACGATCCGATGGATATCTCCAAACTCTATGTCCGAAATTCAAAGGGCGCTCAGATACCTCTTTCATCTGTTTTGATAATGGAACAAAACAGTGCGCCTTCCACGCTCTATCATTTCAACCGGTATAAGGCCGCCACGATATCTGCTTCTTTGGCAGAAGGTCAAACCATCGGAGACGGAATAAAATCCATGAATGCTATTGCTACAAAGGTGTTGGATCCCACTTTCCAGACAGCGCTCTCCGGTACGTCCAGGGACTATGCGGAAAGTTCATCCAATATATTATTTGCATTTGGGCTGGCGTTGATATTGATTTATCTCGTGTTGGCCGCACAGTTTGAAAGTTTTATTGATCCTTTTGCGATCATGCTTACGGTGCCGCTTGCTATTGCCGGCGCCTTATTAAGTTTGTGGATGTTCGGGCAAACGCTGAATATATTTTCTGAAATCGGAATGATCATGCTGATCGGACTGGTAACCAAGAACGGTATCCTGATCGTAGAATTTACAAATCAGAAAAGGGCACACGGACTGGAAAAAAAGGTGGCTGTGATAGAAGCGTCGCAACAACGTTTGCGGCCGATTCTGATGACAAGTCTCGCGACATCATTAGGTGCGCTGCCGATTGCTCTGAGTCTTGGCGCTGCTTCCACGAGCAGGATTCCGCTGGGAATCGTGGTCGTGGGTGGAATTCTTTTTTCACTGATCCTGACTTTATTTGTAATTCCTGCTGTATACACATATATATCGGGGAAACACAAGAATGTGACGGAGGTTACGGGGCTGGCGGAATAACTGAGCACAAGTATGGAAGAATGGAAGTATGGAAGTATGGAAGAGAGGCCAACCGCCAACCGCCAACCGCCAACGATAACTGGTATGGTCTAAAATAAAAAAGTAAATGACCCGGATTGTATTTTTTCTTTTTTTCGCATTGATGACCAAGGAGGTTGTTTCACAGCAGGTGACGCTGGACAGTGCCATTATCATTTCCATGAGAAACAGTCCTTCCCTGGCGATCTTTAAAAATATAGTTGACATTGCCGGCATCAACAATAATTATGGAATTGCCGGCGGACTGCCCTTCGTTCAATCAGTCAACACCGTCAGTGAGCAGTTGACCAGCCTGCAGCAGAAATATTCCAATCCGCTGAATAATAAAAGCAGCATGAACGCCAGTTCGAATCAGCTAAATGCAGGCGTGGCGGCTACTATACCGGTTTATGCGGGAGGCCGAATCGTAAATGAAAAAAACCGGCTCGGCGTTGTTGTCTCCCAAACACAACAACAATACATTTCCCGTGTGCAGACCCTGATATTTAATGTCATGCTGAAGTATTATGACATTGTTCGTCAGCAGGAATATGCGAAAACATTGGAAGCATCCATCAAAGCCTCACGTCAAAGACTGGAGATTGTTAAACAACAACAAAACGTGGGCGTTGCCAATGACGCAGATTTATTTCAAAGCCAGGTGGACCTGAACACACAATTACAAAGCCTGATTGCACAGCAGTTGGTGATCGATCAGGACAAAACGGATCTGCTCACGCTGATGGTCCTCAATCCTGATTCAGTCATCACGGTAAAAGATACCATCCTGGTTGATAAGAATATTCAACTGGATTCCATACTGAGTGCGGCCTATCAAAATCCGGATATACAGGCAGCCTATCAACAGATTCAGATCAACCAATATATCGAAAAAGAAGTAGGATCATACAGGTATCCGTCTGTATCTGCTAACCTTGGATATAATTTTAGTCACACATCGACTCCAACCGGTTTTAATATATTGAATCAACAATACGGTCCTTACCTGGGATTTGGGTTGACGATACCCATATTCAATGGAGGAATTTATAAAAGACAGCAACAGATAGCGGGCATCAACGTGAATACGGCGCGATTGCAGAAAGACACGCTAATGCTGAATATACATTCCACGGCGGTTAAAAACTGGCAGGCTTATCTCAACAACCTGAAGCAACTGGAAACAGCGAAACAGAATTATGATCTCTCCCAAAAACTGCTGAATCTCGTGCTGATGAAATTCAACTACAAAGCAGCCACCATCGTGGATGTGACGCTGGCCCAGCAGAGCTTTGAGAGTGCGGGCTTCCAACTGGTCAATGTGAACTATGCGGCCAAGGCTTCTGAGATCCAGCTTCGCCGGCTGGCCGATCTATTACCATAAACGCTTAAAGCCCAAAGCGTAAAGCCTACAACTAATTACTATTTTAAGGTTAATCAGCCGTTAAGGAGGAATTTAAGGACAGACGGAGGCTGGATTTTTGCACTAAAATCTGAACTTCACTTTTTAAATCGGGAATTGGTTCATGATGAATGGATTTCTTCAGTTTGCCACCGGGGGCCGGTCTCACTTACCAAAAATTAAATCTTCAATAATTGCCGGGATTTCTTTCTTCCTTAGTAATGGATTACTATTGATTGCGGCACCAGCGATTGCCCAAACCTATCAGAGAGCAGACAGCACAGAATCGTTCACACTGGATCAGTGTATTGACTATGCATTTAAACATCAACCCGGATTAAACAGGGCTTATATTAATCAGGCCATTACTAAAACTACCAACGCCATTAATGTTTCGGGCTGGTATCCGCAGGTGAGTGTGGGTGGGAACTTTACACATTATTTCGAATTGCCAACCGCCCTGACTGTTGACTCACAGAATAACGGGACACCTATCAAAGTACATACCGGCGTAGAGAATACTTTTATTCCGGCCCTGTCGGTAACGCAGGCGATCTTCAGTCCCGGTTTGATATATGCATCCAAGTCAGTGAAACTTTTTGTGAAACAATCGGAGCAGATCACGGATAGTGCAAAAATTGATCTGGTTACCAATGTAAGCAAGGCATTTTATAATCTCCTGCTTACCATTGCACAGATAGATGTTTTGAAAGAGGACACAGCCAGACTAACAAAAAATTATAATGATGCTTATCAGCAGTATATCGGTGGCATTGTTGATATGACCGACTACCAGGAAGCCGCCATCACGCTGAATAATTCAAAAGCTCAACTAATGCAGGCGGTTGAAAACGTGGTGCCGCAATATGCCACGCTGAAGCAGTTTATGGGATATCCGCCCAGGAGCCGGTTCAATGTGATTTTTGATACGCTGCAAATGAAAAACGATATCAGTTTTGATACTACCCAGGAACTGGTTTTTGACAAGCGGATCGAATATCAGATTCTTCAAACCAATAAAATGCTGCAACACCAGGTGACCGACTATTATAAGTCCACCTATCTTCCTACGGTTTCTGCATTCTTTAATTACAACTTTGAATTTGAAAATAACAACTTCGCTGCGCTCTATTCGAATGTATATCCCTACTCATTTGCCGGTCTTTCGCTGAGCCTTCCCATATTTACCGGATTTTACAGGACCAATAATATCAGGAGGTCCAGACTCCAGGAACAGCTGCTAGACTGGACCCAGGTGGAACTCAGGTCTGAGATTTATACAGAATATACGAGTGCACTGGCCTCTTACAAGGGTAACTTATATAATCTGTATTCGTTGCAGGAAAATGTAGCGCTCGCAAAAAATGTGTATGACATTGTTGCTCTTCAGTATCAGCAGGGTGTGGTTCCCTATCTGAATGTGATTACGGCGGAATCCAATCTGATCAGTTCGCAGATTGGTTATCTCAATGCATTGTACAGTGTATTATCGAGTAAGATTGACCTTCAGAAATCAATGGGCTTTATAAATTTTAATCATTAAACAAACATCATTATTCATGGGAAAAATTTTACCGATCATCATTTGTTTGTGTGTTGCCGGGTTTTTTTCCTGCATCCATAAACCGCCACCGGTAGACCCTGTTGTTCCGGTGAACCTGTATACAGTGAAATCGCAGAAAGTGTATTATTATGAGAATTTTCCGGCTACCACACAGGCATTGAGCCAGGTGGATCTGCATCCGCAGGTGCAGGGTTATGTTACGGGTATTTTTTTTACAGAAGGCACGCGTGTTCGCAAAGGACAAAAATTATATGAGATCGACAAGTCAATCTACCAGGATGCCTATGAACAGGCCGTTTCCAATTTGAAAGTGGCACAGGGTAATTATCAACAGGCCAAGCAGGATGCGGACCGGTATACCTATTTAAATAATCACAACGCCATCGCCAAACAAATCCTCGATCATGCTGTGATAGCATCACAGAATGCAGAAAACCAGGTGAAGGCTGCGGAGGACGCATTACGTACGGCAAAAACAAATTTATCCTTTGCCACTATATATGCCCCGTTTGACGGTACGATTGGCTTCAGTCAGGTAAAACTTGGAAACCTTGTGGTGGTAGGTACTACTTTACTAAATACAATTTCAACCATTGATCCCATCGCAGTAGATTTTCTTATCAATGAAAAACAGCTGCCGCACTACGAAGAGTTGCAGCATCCCAAAAAACCACATCCGGATTCTTTATTCACATTTCTGATGCCTGATAATAGCGTCTACCCATATACGGGAGAAATATCTGTCATCGACCGGGCAGTGGATCCGCAAACCGGATCCATTCGTGTGCGGTTGGTTTTCCCAAATCCCAAACTCACCTTAAAGGCAGGTATTAGTTGTGTGGTGCGCGAGCATAATTCTGATACCAATCCGCAAATGCTTATTCCGGGTAAAGCCATTGTGGAGCAAATGGGAGAGTTTTTCGTATTTGTAGCCAGGGACACATTACTCATTGCCAGTGCAGATTCCATAAAGAAAAATGACGGGGATCCGGGTGTTAAAAAAGACGCTGATTCTTCGCAGCAAAAATCATCCCTGCGTGCATTCCAGAAAAAAGTAAAAGTCGGACAGGTGATCGGTGCTGACCAGATCATCAAAACCGGCATTCAGGACGGCGACCGGATTGTTGTGGATGGCGTTCAGGCGATTCATGACGGATCTGAAATAACCACGGCGACAAAGAAACCAGCCTCTCAAAAAGGATCGGGCGGGCAAAGGGCACAATAAGAAGCGTTTTCATATGATCGCGAATACATTTATAAAGAGACCGGTAACTGCCATCGTGATATCCATCGTGTTGGTGATAACCGGTACGATTTGTATTCTGAATCTTCCCGTGGATCAGTATCCGGAGATTACACCACCCATCGTTCAGGTGAATGGACAATTTACAGGAGCCGATGCGGAGACCGTGGAGCAGACGATGGCCACGCCCATCGAAGCACAGGTGAATGGAACGCCCGGCATGGAATATATGCAGAGCAACAGCACGAACAATGGGTTGATGTCGGTGAATGTGACGTTCAGCATCGGAACGAATATTGATGTGGCTGCGTTGGATGTACAGAACCGGGTGAGCATTGCAACGCCTCTGATACCACCCGTTGCCAGCAGGCTGGGTCTGACGGTTCGTGCATTGAACCCCAGTATGCTGATGATGGTGGCGGTCTTTGCACCGAAGGGCACGCACGATATCACGTTCCTGGATAACTATACAAATATCTTCGTGCAGGATGCGTTGCTGCGCGTGCCTGGAGTTGGCAGCATCAATCGTTTTACTGACGATTTCAGTATGCGTGTCTGGATGAATCCGGAAAAAATGGCTTCTTATAATCTGACACCGCAGGATGTGATCAATGCGCTGAATACCCAAAACGTACAGGTTGCGGCCGGTTCCGCGGGTGTTCCGCCACAATCAAAAACACAAACCTTCGAACTGGGCATTCTCGTGAATGGCCGTCTGAATAAGGTATCGGAATTTGAAAAAATTATTTTAAAAAGTATACCGGCAACCGGTGAATTGGTTTACCTGAAAGATGTGGCCAGGGTTGAGCTCGGTAAATTTACATTCGCCAGTAATTCATTTGTGGACGGAAACCGGGCTTCGTACCTGTTGATTTATCAGGCGCCCGGAAGTAACGCCCTGAGAACAGCCAATGGGGTATATGCTGAACTCGCGTTACTAAAACAATCTTTTCCGGCGGATGTCGAATACAAAGTTCCATTTGAAGCCGTAACGGTTGTAAAAGTTTCCATGTCCGATGTTGTCTGGACGTTATTAAAAACACTCGGTCTTGTAGCTATCGTTGTATTTCTGTTTCTGCAAAATTTTCGATCCACACTGATTCCTGTTCTTGCGATTCCGGTTTCTATCCTGGGTACTTTTTGTTTTTTTATTCCACTCGGATTCACCATTAATACTTTGACGATGTTTGGGTTTGTGCTGGCAATCGGGATCGTGGTGGATGATGCGATCATCGTTGTAGAATCCGTGCAGCATTATATCGACGAGCAGAAAATGTCGGCCAAGGAGGCAACCTATCGCGCGATGAAAGATATTTCGGCTCCGGTGGTGGCCATCGCACTCATCCTGGCTGCGGTTTTTGTGCCGGTAGGATTTATACCGGGTATTGTCGGCAGATTGTATCAGCAATTTGCCATTACCATTGCTATCTCCGTTATCTTATCAGCTTTTATCGCCTTATCGCTAACCCCTGCACTATGTTCCTTATTGTTAAAACCCACAGACGAAAAAAAACAATCCAGGGGCGTTAATAAATATTTTCTAAGGTTCAATCATTGGTTCGAACGGGTTACTGAAAAATATACGCTGGGTGTAAAGAAAAGTATTTCCGCTTCCCGTTATATCGTGATCCTCCTGCTATGTGTTTGCGTGGGAGTATATTTTTTATTTCAGCAAAAGCCCTCCGGTTTTATTCCATCTGAAGACGATGGAAACTTATATGTAACCTTTCAGCTGCCCCCGGCTTCGTCTACGGCCCAGTCTGTCAATCTCATGTCCCGGCTGATGCAGGTTGTCGCCAATACGCCTGGCGTGGGTCACTATGCTGCTTTATCCGGATTGAATGTATTAAACAACGCATCCAATTCCAACGCGGGCACCATCTATGTTCAGCTGAAACCCTGGGACGAGCGAACGGTTTCTGAACAGAAAGTGCCGGAGATCATGCAGGTGATGCAAAAGCGTATAGCCGAGGCCGGTATAAAAGACGCGAATGTGGAAGTGATCCAGCCTTCACCCATTCCGGGAGTTGGACAAACCGTTGGTTTCAGTTTTCAGATTGAACAACGGAATACCAATGATGATTTGCATGCATTTGAAACCGTAGTGAAACGTTTTGTGTCAGAGGCAAATAAGAATCCGGCCATCAGCGGGGCATTCAGTTTTTACAGTGCACATACACCGGGAACCAATCTGACAGTTGACCGGGAGAAATGTGAAAAGATGGGCGTGAATGTGAATGATGTATTTAATACCATTCAGGCTTTCATGGGAAGTCTCTACATCAATGATTTTACCGTGTACAATCGGACTTTTCATGTGGTGGTTCAGGCAGATACGATGTACCGCAAACTGGTTTCTGACGTCAATAAATATTATGTGCGCAATCAGTCCGGCCAAATGCTGCCATTGGGAGCACTGGTGAGTTATAAAACGGCCGAAACGGCTCCGCTGATCTCCCATTTCAACATATTCCGTTCCGCGGAAATAGACGGCAGTTCCGGAGCCGGTTATAGCAGCACGGAAACCCTTGAAGCTTTGAAAGACGTAGCAGATAAAGTTTTACCTCAGGGATATGCATATGAATTTTCCGGATTGAGTTATGAAGAAATCAAAGCCGGGTCGACTACGATCTATATTTTTATATTTTCAATCACATTCGTTTTCCTTTTCCTGGCAGCATTGTATGAAAGCTGGTCGGTTCCGTTTTCAGTACTATTTGCCGTTCCGATCGGTGCGTTCGGCGCTATCCTTACACTGATCTTTGTACCCAGTCTGACGAATAATGTCTATGCGCAGATCGGGTTGATCACGCTGATCGGTCTTGCTGCCAAGAACGCCATATTGATTGTTGAGTTTGCTAAAGTGCGTGTGGATCGTGGAGAAGAACTCATTCAGTCTACACTGGATGCGGTTCGTTTACGGTTGCGGCCCATTATCATGACATCCCTTGCATTTATTTTAGGTGTGCTTCCACTTGTGCTGGCAACGGGTGCAGGAGCCATGGCCCGTCGCACCATTGGTTATACTGTGTTGGGCGGTATGCTGGCCGCATCCACACTGGCTATATTTATCGTGCCGGTACTTTTTGTTGTGATCACCCGGTTATCTTATGGGAAAAAACATCTTGAATGGCTGCAGGCACATCATGATCAACTGGTGGAGAAAGAAAAAAAAGTGGAAGAACAGGATATTGATCCGGCATTGGAATTTGATATTCAGCAATCCCGTGCATTGAATAAAACCGCTCAGGCATGATTGCCAATACATTCATCAAGAGACCTGTCACGGCTATCGTGGTATCGCTGGTGCTGATTATTTCCGGCATCATCTGCATTGATAACCTCGCCATCGATCAGTACCCGCGCATTACGCCACCCTCAGTTGGTATTTCGGGTTCCTTTACCGGGGCAGATGCGCAGACGGTTGAACAAACCGTTGCTATACCTATAGAGGAACAGGTAAACGGTACACCGGGTATGGAATTTATGCAAAGCACCAATACCAATACCGGTGGCGTGAATATCCGGGTCACATTTGAGGTTGGGACAAATGTGCATATTGCTGCATTGAATGTTCAGAACCGGGTGGGCATTGCAGCACCCTTACTTCCCGCCGTAGTAAGTAAACTGGGATTAACCGTACGTGCCAGTAACACCAGCCAACTGATGCTGGTAGCGGTTTATTCACCCAGGGGCACCCACGATATTACTTTCCTGGATAATTATACGAATATATTTATTGAAGACGCATTGCTGCGGGTTCCGGGTGTAGGGGATGTAAGTGCGCGCGCGGATAATTTCAGTATGCGTGTCTGGATGAACCCTGATAAGATGGCTTCCTATGGATTAATGCCCGGCGATGTGATCGCCGCACTCAATGCGCAGAACGTACAGGTAGCGGCTGGCTCAGCCGGAGCACCGCCGCAGGACAATACACAGACCAATGAATATACCATCCTGGTGAACAGTCGCCTGAATAAAGCAACCGAGTTTAATAATGTGGTTATTAAAACCATTCCTTCCACCGGTCAGATGATTTATTTAAAAGATGTCGCGCGTGTTGAACTGGGAAAATTTACTTTTTCTGCAAACTCTTTTGTCGATGGGAAAAGGGCTTCTTATCTGCAGGTCTTTCAGACACCCGGAAGTAATGCGCTGGAGACTGCCGATAATGTATACGCTGTTCTCGAGCAGTTGAAGAAATCATTTCCTGCCGACGTAGATTATGCGGTTCCTTTTGAGGGGGTAACTATTATAAAAGTATCGATGAAGGAAGTGGTAAAGACTCTGATACAGGCCCTGGCGCTGGTTGGTTTTGTGGTATTTCTTTTTTTACAAAACTGGCGCTCTACGCTTATACCTGTATTAGCCATTCCGGTATCCATTCTTGGAACATTTTGTTTTTTCATTCCGTTGGGCTTTACGATCAATACACTCACCATGTTTGGTTTTGTGCTCGCGATCGGAATTGTGGTAGACGATGCGATCATCGTGGTAGAAGCTGTGCAGCATTATATAGATGAACAGCATATGTCCGCCAAAGAGGCGACCTACCTTGCGATGAAAGATATATCGGGACCGGTTGTTGCGATTGCCCTGATATTGGCTGCAGTGTTTGTTCCGGTTGGTTTTATACCTGGTATTGTCGGAAGGTTGTATCAGCAGTTTGCCCTTACAATTGCTATCTCGGTTATTCTTTCTGCATTTGTTGCACTGTCATTGACACCGGCACTTTGTACTTTGCTGTTAAAACCCACCCGCATTACAAAAGATGCAAAAGGTGTTAATCATTTATTCTTCCGTTATAACAGCTGGTTCGAACGTGTGACAAACAAATATGCGAACGGAGTCAGGAAAAGTATTAAGGGCTCACGTTATATTGTCGTTCTGCTGATTTGCATTTGTGCCGGAACCTGGTACTTATTTAAAACAAAGCCTTCCGGATTTATTCCGCCGGAAGACGGGGGGCGTTTATTTGTTACTTACCAGCTTCCCGAGGCTTCGTCTACTACGCAGTCCGTGGAATTGATGACCAAATTGATGAAGGTAGTGGGATCTACACCCGGTGTGACGCACTTTGCAGCCTTTTCCGGATTCAATATATTAAACGGCGGTGCCAACTCAAATAACGGTACCATATTTTGCACCCTTAAACCCTGGGACCAACGGAAGGAGGCAGGAGAAAAAATTCCCGGTATCATCAATGTTATTAAACAGAGGGTCATCGCTGCCGGAATTAAAAATGCCAATGTGGTAATCATTCCGCCAGCGCCTATTCCGGGTATCGGACAGGCAGCCGGTTTCAGCATGCAGATCGAGCAGGGCAATACCAGCGATGATATTCACGGATTTGAAAGGGTCGTTAAAAAATTCGTAGCCGAAGCGCATAAAAACCCAGCCATATCCACTGCCTTCAGTTATTATGGAGCACATACTCCCGGTTATAGCCTGACCGTCGACAGGGAGATGTGTGAAAAGCTCGGCGTGAATATTTCGGATGTATTCACTACGATGCAGGCCTATATGGGAAGCCTGTTCGTAAATAATTTCACATTATATAACCGGACTTACCACGTGGTGGTGCAGGCAGATACTGCTTTTCGTGCACTGGTTTCCAATATCAATAAATATTACGTGCGTAACTCGGCAGGACAAATGGTGCCGTTGAGCACATTGATTTCTTACCAGGAAATTGAAACAGCGCCGCTCATTAATCATTTCAATATATTCAGGTCCGCTGAAGTGGATGGATCCACTCCACAGGGATACAGTACGGGAGAAGGCATTGAAGCGTTGAAACAAACGGCAGCCAAATTTTTACCCCAGGGATATACCTATGAATTTTCAGGATTGAGCTACGAGGAAATCAAGGCCGGATCAACAACTGTTTATATTTTTATCTTCTCCATTAGTTTTGTTTTTCTTTTTCTGGCGGCCTTGTATGAAAGCTGGTCCGTTCCTTTTTCTGTTATGCTGGCCGTACCGATCAGTGCCTTTGGTGCGATCCTGGCGCTGACCTGTGTGCCGCCGCTGACAAATAATGTATACGCGCAAATCGGACTGATTACGCTGATCGGACTTTCCGCCAAGAATGCGATCCTGATCGTGGAATTTGCCAAGATCCGGGTGGATAGGGGGGAAGAACGGCTGCAATCCACGCTGGAAGCGGTGCGCCTGAGATTACGTCCGATCATTATGACTTCCATGGCCTTTATCCTGGGTGTGATGCCGCTGGTACTGGCAACCGGTGCGGGTGCCGTGGCCCGCAATACCATTGGTTTTACCGTATTGGGTGGTATGATCGCATCTACTACGATCTCTATATTCATCGTACCGGTGTTGTTTGTTCTGTTTACCCGTTTTTCATATGGTAAAAAGCAGCTCGCTTATCTAAAGGCTCATCATGAAGAACTGATGGAAAAAGAGAAAAAGGTCGAGGCTCAGAATATAGATCCGGAGCTGGAATACGAAATTGAGCAGTCGAGAGCAAACATAAATCCCGATAATAAATCCTGATGATTATCTCTTATTTTTGCGCTTCACCGGACTGTTAGCTCAGTTGGTTCAGAGCGCTGCTTTGACAGAGCAGAGGTCACTGGTTCGAACCCAGTACAGTCCACGATTATCTGTTCACTCTCTTTACGCTATCCACTACTCACTTACTTGATTCAATGAGAATCAACCTTGGTACTGAAGCAGCCATTTTTAGCAGCTACAGTAAATATGATTTTAAATTACTAACTGGAGTTTCAGAGTTTCTTAGTTTCCAAAATGACATAAATGCATTTTCGGCAATATCTTCTGCTGCCAGTTAATTATCAATAAACATATAAGTATATAAAGCGAGGGCTGGATAGTCGTCTTTGACGAATTGGGAGCCGGAATCCAATAAAATCTATTAACAAACGGAAAATTTAATTTCGCAAACGGAAATAAAAAAGCCCCACTACAGTTAAGTAGTAAGGCTGCTAGGATACGACATTCGGTTGTAGTTGGTTTTTCTATCTAAGGCTGTTCAATTTTTTCAATACAATTAGTTTCTGAGATATTCTTTTTATTTCGGTTAATATAATTTTCGTCTTTGCAAAAATCTCATTTTTCTCTATAGATTTTGCCAGAAAAATTTCATATTCCTTTAACTGAAGTTCTAAAGCAGCTATTCCTGCTTCATGGTTTGGGGTCGACGTTGTATACATCCTGATAAAATAGAATTGATATAATACTTGTCAGTCTACATAATGATGTACGGCATTTAATCTCTTTGAGATGCTTTCATTTTCCTTTTGGTTGGGAGAAAGGGAGAAAAAAGGGAGATGACAGACCTTGAAATTACCGCCTATTGAATTTCTAAATAAAGATATTCCAGACCTTTTATATTTATCTGGTTATCTGTTAGTTACGATTTGCTAGTGAGTCCAATACGGCATCATGCGTGGTCTTTTGGGAACTATAGTTTACAGTACTACGTAAGAACAGAGTGTATCCCGCCTTCATCTTACATTTAATGATTTATTGTTGCAAATTCCGCTTCGAGAAATTTGCTTTTTTTCATTGTTCGTTTAACATTTAACCGGATTTGCAATCGTTGCTTTGTCGGCTGGAAACCTGAATCGTGATTAGAACAATAAAGAGTCCCAATTCCCGTTAACCGGTGTCGGAATTCCAATATTCTTTATACCATCCGCAGCCATGAACTATCATGGGCTTCATATCTCCACGAAAAGGATGTTAATAAATACAAATTATTCCTGAATTCTTTAAGACGGTTCGAAGGGTAAGTTAATGTGCTGTCAAGAATTGAATCATGAAAAGAATCAATGGGGAAGTCGTTGTAAGAAAGTTAGATTCATTAAGAATTTCCTTATTAATATTGTTTTCCTTCACTCCTTTCTTTTCTATGTTTGCCCAGTCCCCGGGAGCTGTATCAGCCGGACTTACTGTTTGGTATAAGGCAAATGATGGTGTTTCTACTTCTACCACCTGGTTTGATCAAAGTAGCGGCGCGAACAATGCCACGGCAACAGGCGCTCCCAGTTTAACAGGTACCCTAAATTTTAACCCTGCCTTTTATTTTAACGGTGCTTCCTATTTTACAGCGCCCGCTTCTGCCAATGTATCTGGCAATTATAGTTTGTTTGGTGTATCTCAGTTGCAGGGAACCCAGAACTCAAGGGTTTTTTCAAATTTACTTACCAATGATTTATTTGGGAATTA
>Ga0206913_1034_pt2 | contig 35017 bp, 27 predicted proteins | sample Alteio_BWOrgHeat_72_FD_152942 | JGI IMG/M metagenome (GOLD analysis project Ga0206913, IMG submission 152942) | Enriched cells from forest soil in Barre Woods Harvard Forest LTER site, Petersham, Massachusetts, United States -... | ecosystem: Environmental > Terrestrial > Soil > Temperate forest >... | reverse complement strand
AGCACGCAACGTAAATTCACCGGGCTTAGCTAATCTGGCACCATTTTTAATTAATAATTGAATGATTTGCTGTTGGATAAAAACAGAACCGTGACAGGAAATTTCAATCGTGTTTTCTCCTGAATAAGAATGTGGAGCTTTAAACAAGCTAACGAGTACTTCATCTATAACTGTTTCTGCATTGTGAATAATACCCAAATGAATGGTATATGATTTTCTAAGAATTAGTTTTTTTGATTTTAATTTTTTGTCTGCAAATATTTTATCAGATATTTTAATGGCATCTTTTCCAGAAAGTCGAATGACTGCAATAGCCGATGTGCCTTGCGGAGTAGCCAATGCAACAATTGTATCGTCTTTATTTAAATGTGCTAAATCCAAGCTGATTTGTTATAAGGATAAAGATAGAAAAATACTCATTCAGAGTTTTCTCCCGAGAAAATTATTTAATCGCTGGATGAATTAGGAATAAGTATGTAAACAAAGCTCGCGGCAATTCCGCCTACACCTTGTTCTAACATTTGCCAAAGCACATCTACCAATATATTTTTCATGGTCATTACTTTACTGAATGATACACCAATTATAACAGTAACAACGTATATGAAAAAGCCACATATAACTCCGGAAATAAAACCTTGTAGTAAAATATTATTGCTGATAAATCCAACAATATCCAATCTGAAAACCGTTATAACAATAATGCTTATAAAGACGTATGCTATGGGTGCAAATATGTAAAAGATGGTTATTGGGTATGATAATCTCGACAAATCGTTAAAAAAAATTCCGTGCCAAAAGTAAGACAGGGTAAACATTACTAATGAAGATATTATGCAGGACAATATTGATCTTAAATCCATACCTATACCTAAGTATTTAGTAACAAAGGTAATCAATTCTATTATGATTTTCAAAAAGGGTATTTGCTTAATTTTACACTGATAACTGAAAATAAAACCTAATGCCCCAAATGCGTATTGTGGTAAAAGATATTGCTGATTTTTGTTTGTTTAGCAATATATACGTTGCTTTAGGCGCATCAGCATTAACAATATCTACTTATTTTCTTGCTGGATTTTCTCTTCAGTTTGCTTATCCTGCTTTCGTTTTTTTTTCTACGTTATTTCTTTACAATTTTCAGCGTGTTGTGTTGTCAAAAAATTACGATTCCATAAAAGGTTCAGTCCGTCATCAATGGATATTGTCAAACAGAAACTTCATTTTTTTACAATTATTGTTAGCTTCCATAGGTCTTGTTATTTGTGTTTTTGCAATTGGAATGTTTCTTATTCTATACATTGCGCCTTTTACTCTTTTTTCGGTGTTTTATTTTTTACCTTTTGTAAATCTCAGAAAGGTACCTGGATTAAAGGCATTTATGGTTTCATTTATTTGGGCGATAATTACCGTTTCGTTTCCATTTATACTATGTCAATTAAAAGATAATTTGATCTCAAATCTTGAAGTAATCAAAAGCAGTAAACATATCTACATGTTTATGGATCGTTTTTTTTTAGTGATGCCTCTTGCAATTATTTTTAATGTACGCGATTTAAAACACGACCAGGAAATTGGAATAAAAACAATTCCGGCATTGTTTGGGATAACAATTACAAAAATTGTTTCAGTGCTATGCCTTGTGGCTTTTAGTATTCTGGTGATAATTCAATTCCGAAATCATCTATATTCTTCACAGAATACCACGGCTCTTTTATTTTCAGGACTTCTATCGGCAATTTTTATTTTGTTCAACTCTGAAAAAAGCAGCGAATATTATTATGTATTTGCTATTGATGGGATGATGTTGCTGCAGGGTTTGCTTGTTATTGCCTTACAACTTTTTGAGTGAATCTTTGAAAACCTCAGCAGCTTTTTTCAAATCATCTTCAGAATGAGCCTCACTCACAAAACCTACTTCGTAACCTGAAGGACCAAGGTAAATACCTTTTTCGAGTAACTCATGGTATAAAGTACGGAAGTGTTTCATGCTTTCCGCATTAATATCTTCTGCCGATTGAATTTTTTCTTTATCAGTAAAGGCAATCCAAAATATTGAACCGATAGAAAAAACCTTGAAATTTGAAATTTGAAATTTGAAATTTGAAATAAAATTTTTTGTTTTCTTTTCAAGCTCCTCGTAAAACTTAGGTTTTAAACATTCCGTAAGTTGTGCAATGCCTGCAGTCATTGCCACCGGATTTCCAGAGAGAGTTCCAGCCTGATAAACATCCCCATCGGGAGAAATTTTGCTCATGATTTCTGCACTTGCAGCGTAAGCTCCAACGGGTAACCCGCCACCGATAATTTTTCCGTAAGTAATGATGTCAGGTTGCATGTTATAATATCCTGCGGCTCCGGTAAAACCAATTCTGAAACCTGAAATTACTTCGTCAAATATCAAAAGAGATTTATTTTCAGTACAGATATCACGCAGAAACTGCAAATAGTCTTTGTCTTGCAAAAGCAATCCGTTGTTGGCAGGAATAGGTTCGATGATAACACATGCAATTTGATTTTTAAAATCGGCAAAGGCTTTTTTTACTGCTTCTTTATTATTTAAAGAAACAACAATCGTTTCATTGATAAAAGCTTCGGGTACACCGGCAGAGGAAGTATTCCCGAATGTCACCAATCCCGAACCAGCTTTCACTAACAATGAGTCGGAATGTCCGTGATAACATCCTTCAAATTTTAAAATCTTATTTCGTTTGGTATATCCTCTTGCGAGCCTTATTGCTGACATTACGGCTTCTGTTCCTGAACTTACAAAACGAATTTTTTCGATAAAAGGATTGTTATTTAAAATAAGTTCAGCTAATTTATTTTCAAGTTCAGTTGGTGCTCCAAAAGAACTTCCTTTTTCCACCGTCTCTTTAATAGCAGCAACAACTTTTGGGTGAGCATGCCCCAGAATAAGAGGTCCCCAAGAGGAGCAAAAATCAATGTATTTATTGCCATCTGCATCCCATATATGCGATCCTTTTCCTCTTTCAATAAATAAAGGCGTTCCGCCAACTGAACGGAATGCACGCACAGGTGAATTAACTCCACCGGGAAAATATTTTTTTGCATTTGCAAATAGTTGTTCCGATTTTTCTCTTTTCATACAATTGTTTAACTCCGCAAATATATATCTTTGGAATAAGTAATATTTATGAAAACTATTATTCACATATTTATCGGGATTGTTTTGATTATTATGACAAATCAATGTTCTCAAATAAAATGTGATAAGACAAACAAACTAATTCAAACTCAGAATTCTGATTCAATCAACAAAAAACAAAGAATAGTTTTGGATTGGAAAGACTCTTTAATAGTTAAGTATATCAATAACTCAAGTAGTGAATTAATTAAAATAGCAAGGCAAGACACTATTCCTATTGAGTGGATGACCCAAACCGAAATTCGCAATGGAGTGAAATACGTAATGGTGCAAATAGGGCATTCATTTGAACATCATTTTGTAGCAAACGGTTGGATTTATATAGATAGTTTAAAGAAAACTATTTACGAATATGATCTTGCTAATGATACTATAATTAAATGGAACAAATAAGATGCTGAAACAAGTTCAGCATGACAACTATCTATAATATGCAATACCACAATACACTTGAATTTGCAAAACAACAGGATGCGAATGATCCTTTGAGAAAATACCGCGAACAATTTTATTTTCCACAGATTAATGGAAGAGATGTGATTTATTTTACCGGAAATTCTCTGGGGTTACAACCTAAATCAACACAGGATTATATTTTAAGAGAATTGGAAGACTGGGCAAGTTTTGGAGTGGAAGGTCATTTTCATTCGCGTAATCCATGGATGCCCTATCATGAGCAGTTTGCAGAGCCAGTAGCAAAAATTGTCGGAGCCAAGCCCAATGAAGTGGTGGTTATGAATCAACTTACGGTAAACCTTCATTTGCTGATGGTTTCATTTTATCGTCCCACAAAAAAACGGTATAAAATTATTTGTGAAGGAAAAGCATTTCCTTCTGATCAATATGCATTGGAGTCGCAGGTAAAGTTTCATGGTCTTGATCCCGATAAAGCCATTGTTGAAGTACATGCAAGAGAGGGTGAACATAACATGCGTACTGAAGATATTCTCTTTACTATTGAGCAACATGCTGATGAATTGGCATTGGTAATTTTCGGAGGCGTAAATTATTACACCGGACAGCTTTTGGAGATGGATACCATTACAAAAGTAGCGCATGGTGTTGGAGCAATTGCAGGATTTGATCTTGCTCATGCTGCCGGAAATGTAAAACTTAATCTTCACGACTGGAATGTTGATTTTGCTTGTTGGTGCTCTTACAAATATCTGAACTCAGGTCCCGGAAGTGTGGCGGGTGCCTTTGTACACGAACGTCATCTTAATGATAAAAATATTTCTCGTTTTGCCGGATGGTGGGGACACGATAAGAGTACGCGTTTTAAAATGGAAAAAGGATTTGCACCTATGCCTACGGCTGAAGCATGGCAATTAAGCAATGCACCTGTTTTATCAATGGCTGCGCATAAAGCTTCTGTTGATATTTTTAACGAAGTGGGTATGGATGCTCTTGTTGCAAAGAGTGAAAAACTTACAGGGTACTTTGAGTTTATTGTAAATGACATTAATTCAAATCTCAAATCTCAAATCTCAAATCTTGAAATCATAACTCCGAAAGATAAAAATCACAGAGGCTGCCAATTATCAATTGTTGCACATGGCTTGGGCAAATCGCTTCACGATAAATTAACTGAAGCCGGAGTCATTGCCGACTGGAGAGAACCCAATGTAATTCGATGTGCACCTGTTCCTTTGTACAATTCTTTTGAAGATGTTTATCGCTTTGGGGAAATTTTGAAAAATTCTTTGTAAAGTTTCACCGCAAAATTGATTTATCATGGAACATAAAATATTCCTTATAATAGTTTCCATTACAATCTTCGATTACGTTCTCGATCATTTTTTAGATTATCTGAACATGAAGAACTGGAGCAGTGAACTGCCCAAAGAGGCCGAAGGAATATATGATTCGGAGAAGTATAAAAAATCTCAGGAGTATTACAAAGTCAACCATAGGTTTTCTCTTATCACTACCACTTTCAGTTTTGCGATTATGCTTTTGATGTTGTTCTTTAATGGCTTTGCATACATTGATCTATGGGTCAGATCATATACCAGTCAACCAATTGCAATGGCTTTGCTTTTCTTTGGCATTATTGGTATTGCTTCCGATATAATCGGAACTCCATTTTCGATTTACAAAACATTTGTAATAGAACAAAAATTCGGATTTAATAAAACTACTGTTAAAACATTTATCCTCGATAAAATAAAAGGATACTTGTTAGGTGCTATTATCGGTAGTGCTTTGCTTTCAGTAATTGTTTGGTTTTACCAGTCAACCGGAGTTTATTTCTGGATTTACTGCTGGGCAGTTATGATAGTGTTTATGATTTTTGCAACCATGTTTTACGCTTCGGTTATACTTCCTTTGTTCAATAAATTGAAGCCAATGGAGCAAGGAGAGTTGAGAAACGCAATCGAAGAATATTGTCGTAAGGTTGATTTTAAACTTGACAATCTTTTTATAATGGATGGTTCAAAACGTTCATCTAAAGCAAATGCATTTTTCAGCGGACTGGGTTCTAAAAAGAAAATTGTTTTGTTTGATACACTTATAGAAAAGCACACAACCGATGAATTGGTTGCTGTGCTGGCGCATGAAGTAGGGCATTATAAAAAGAAACATACACTTCAATCCATTATTATTTCTGTTCTTCAAAGCGGGTTAATGCTTTACATCATGTCATTGCTAATCAATAATCCTGATCTTTCAAAAGCACTTGGCGCTCAGCAAAGTAGTTTTCACACGGGTATTCTTGCTTTCGGAATTCTTTACGGACCTCTTTCCGAAATATTCGGAATCGGTATGAATATTTTATCAAGGAAAAATGAATTTGAAGCCGATGCCTATGCTGCTGAAACTTATACTGCACAACCATTAAAAACAGCGCTTAAAAAATTGTCAGTAGATAGTCTCAGTAATTTAAAGCCTCATCCGGCTTATGTTTTTGTGCATTACTCGCATCCTCCTTTATTGGAAAGGCTCAAGCACTTGGATAAAGTTTAAAAGGAAGGTTATACTCTTACTCCAATTACTAAAATATCGTCCACCTGCTCTACATTTTTTTTCCAATCATCAATAGTAGTTTCCAACATCTTTTTTTGTTGTTCCATGCTGTCGTTTTTCATGGAGATCAACAATTTCTGCATTCTTTTATAGAGGAATTTTTTCCCTTTAGGTCCTCCGAACTGGTCGGCATAACCATCAGTAAATACATAAATACAATCACCTTTTTCAAGCTTCATGTTGTGCTCGGTAAATTCACTTCTTTCACCCACATAGGTTCCAATCGGAAATTTATTGGCTTTTAATTCAATCAACTCATCATTCCTGACAAGCCAAAGCGGGTTGAATGCCCCCGAATAAGTCAGCGTACCATTTGTAAAATCAATTTTACACAACGCGATATCCATTCCGTCTTTTGATTTACTATCACCCTCATTTTGTTTTAAAATAGCAATAACCCGTTCTCGTAATTCAAACAAAATAGTTGAAGGTTGTGTTATTTTCTTTTCATTCACAATTTCATTCAGGAAAGTGCTTCCGAGCATTGACATTAAAGAACCTGGAACACCATGTCCGGTACAATCTGCAGCAGCCAGAAAAAGGCAATCTTCTTTATGGTTCAACCAATAAAAGTCGCCACTAAGAATATCTTTAGGTTTGAATAAAATAAAAGATTCCGGAAAACATTTTTGAAGTGAACTGTAATGAGGCAATATAGCGGTCTGTATTTTTTCTGCATAATTTATACTGTCGGTTATGCTTTTGTTTTTTTCTTCGATAATGTCTTTTTGAATAGCCAATTGTTTGTTTGAATCTTCAAGCGCATAGCGGGCAATAAGTTCTTTTTTTGTTAAGGAGTAACGTGTTTGAATGAGTATGATGCTGAAAACAGCTACGGTAAAGGTTAGTAATCCTCCGTTGGCAAAAACCTGACTTGTTGTTAAATGACTAAAGAGTGAAAACATAGTAATGTTTGCTATGATTGAAATTGCAACTACTATGATGGAATAATATGATTTCCATAAAGCCAGCATTCCGACACCAATAAACAAGGCAATGTATGCAAGAGTGTGCGCCTGAAGAGAAACAACATCCATAACGCTATACATGTATGCATTTTGAAGTGAGATACCCAAAACTGGTACAAGAACTAACAGTTCAGAACTTATTTTAAGTTTTTTATGAAAGCCCAATGCAATAGCCGTGAGAATTGCAACAACAATTCGTATGGTCATAAAGTCACTAAAGTGTGCGGGAATATTGAAATAATCTGCAACGCCAAATAAGGGATTAAAAACAATGGCTACCCAACAGCAGATTTTATGGTATCTAAAAGCTGTGCGGTCTAATTCCGCTTCCCAGTTATCTGATGCTTTTAAAGACGAATTCATAATGTAAATGTAAACTATTCTACTCTCAATTAAAATAATTGATAATCCTGCTCTTTTTAGATACGGACTTTATGATCGAGTGGTTCTCTGTATGCCAAAGTATTAAAAGAAAATAAGTAGGTTACAAATACTTTAATGCCTTTTTACAGATAAATTATTTAGATTTGAAAGACTTTTTTAGTTGTATGAAACTGCCCCGAATATTATTTTCTCCTAAAGTTATGATCTTCATTTCTGCATTAATGATCTCTGAAGTTGTATTGGAATCGTGCGGACCCAAACCTCCATGCGGTACAAAAAGCCAACATAGAAAAAGAAACAGGGAAATGAGAAAGATGGCTCCTACGATGATGGGCAAATAGTTTTATTTTTTTTGCAGTAACTTTTCCATTGCCACCATTTCATCTCTCAGTCTTGCAGCTTCAATAAAATCTAATTCTTTGGCAGCTTTTTGCATTGCTTTTTTAATGGTGGCAATTCTTTTTTCAAGCTCTTCTTTGGTCATGTACTGAACAACAGGATCAGCAGCATAGTTGATTACTTCATTTTCAACATATACTTTTTTCAGCTTTCCTTGTGCATCAATAACTACTGTTTGCCCCATGATGGATTCTTTTGTTTTAGTTATTGCAGTGGGCTTTATGTTGTTTTCAAAGTTGTATTCAATTTGTTTTTTTCTTCTTCTTTCGGTTTCGTCAATGGTTTTCTTCATGGAGTCTGTAATCCTATCGGCATACATAATTACTTTTCCATTAATGTTTCGTGCAGCTCTTCCTGCTGTTTGTGTTAGGGAACGTACAGAACGTAAAAAGCCTTCCTTGTCGGCATCCAGAATAGCGACCAAGGAAACCTCAGGTAAATCAAGTCCTTCGCGCAGAAGGTTAATTCCTATCAGTACATCAAATAGTCCTAATCTCAGGTCACGTAGTATTTCTACCCGATCTAATGTTTCTACTTCTGAATGTATGTAGCGACAACGAATCCCCAGGTTCATCATGTATTTATGCAATTCTTCAGCCATTCGTTTGGTGAGAGTTGTTACCAATACGCGTTCATCTCGTTTTACTACTTTGTCTATTTCGTCAAGTAAATCATCTATCTGGTTAAGGCTTGGTCTCACTTCAATTATCGGATCAAGTAATCCTGTGGGGCGAACCAATTGTTCCACAACCACTCCTTCCGATTTTTTTAATTCGTAATCAGCGGGAGTAGCGCTTACAAATATTACTTGGTTGATAAGTGATTCAAATTCATCAAACTTCAATGGACGGTTATCCATGGCAGCAGGCAAGCGGAATCCGTATTCAACCAAATTTTGTTTTCGCGATCTGTCACCTCCGTACATGGCACCTATTTGCGAAACAGTTACATGGCTTTCGTCAATTACCAGTAAGTAATCATCAGGAAAATAATCGAGCAGGCAAAAAGGTCGTTCGCCCGGTTTTCTCTTGTCGAAATACCTCGAATAGTTTTCTATTCCCGAACAATAACCAAGCTCCCGCATCATTTCCATGTCGTAAGTAACACGGTCTTCCAGTCTTTTCGCTTCAAGGGCTTTGCCATTTTCTTTAAAATAATCTACCTGCTTTACCATGTCATCCTGTATCTGCACTATGGCATCTTTCATGCTTTCGGGCGTTGTAACAAAAATATTGGCAGGGTATATATTTACATTATCAAAACCTTCTATTCTTTTACCTGTTGCCGATTCGAATGATTCAATCTCTTCTATTTCATCTCCGAAAAAATGAACGCGCATCGAATGATCTGCATAGGCAAGGTTGATATCTACCGTATCGCCTTTTACGCGGAAATTTCCTCTCAAAAAATCGCCTTCTGTTCTTGAATAAAGTGAGCTTACCAATTGATGGAGGAATTTGTTGCGGCTACTACGGTCGCCTTTTTTTATATGTATAATATTTTTATTGAAATCACTTGGATTACCAATACCATAAATGCACGAAACGGAAGACACTACTACAATATCACGCCTGCCGGAAAGCAAGGCAGAAGTGGTGCTTAGCCTAAGTTTTTCAATTTCGTCATTAATGCTTAAATCTTTTTCTATGTAAGTATTGGTGACCGGAATGTAAGCTTCGGGCTGGTAGTAATCGTAATACGAAACAAAATACTCTACTGCATTTTTAGGAAAAAACTGTTTGAACTCTCCATAAAGCTGTGCTGCCAGTGTTTTGTTATGACTCAGAATAAGCGTTGGCTTTTGTACCTTTTCAATAACGTTGGCAATAGTAAATGTTTTGCCTGATCCCGTTACGCCCAGCAATGTTTGAGCAGGAATGTTTTTATTGACTCCTTCTGCCAGTTGTTCAATTGCCTGCGGCTGATCGCCTGTAGGTTTAAAGTCAGATATTATTTTAAAGTCCATATTTGTTTTACTGTCATTGCGAGGATCCGTTATCTGACGGAGACGAAGCAATCTTTGCTATAATCTTGAGATTGCTTCTCCGCCAACTGGCGGATCGCAATGACACTTTTATTTTATGATTTTTTAACATTTCCTTTCAATCCGCAATACACCTTTTTTTCGTTTATCTTTGTAAACAAATAAACATGAAAAAGATAATTTTATTAATCGCAGTAATTGCAAGCGTAACTATCAGCTGTAATTCGCAATCCAATGATAATAACAAATTGAACAACAAAGATCAAAAAATGGAAAATAAAATTTCGGATACCAATAAAATTGTCAAATCAGATGAAGAATGGAAAAAGCAACTTACCGAAGAAGAGTACGAAGTAACCCGTAAAAAAGGAACAGAACGTCCATTTACTGGTGCTTACTGGAATACTTTTGATAAAGGTACTTATTATTGCGTGGCTTGTAATAATCCTTTGTTTGTTTCCGATTCAAAATTTGATGCAGGTTGCGGCTGGCCCAGTTTTTACGAACCTATTTCTAAAAACAGTGTGGAATACCATACTGATAAAACTTACGGAATGGAACGTACCGAAGTTGTCTGCGGACGTTGTGGCGCTCACTTGGGACATGTATTTGATGACGGACCTCCTCCCACAGGCAAACGTTTTTGCATGAACTCGGCTTCTTTAAGGTTTGAGAAGAAGTGATTCTTTAAAAGTATTTTTCATGCTTTTCCAATGAAGATATTATGGAAATGCTTAATCAATAGTCGCTACTCAATGAAAAATCTTTTCTATGCCATCACACTATTATGCTTGATGCAATATAACATTGCACTTGCTGATGACATTGAAACACACCGCTTCGATAGCCTTAAAGCAGATCTCGAAAAATGTGTTGAAGATACCAGTAGAGCTAACACACTTTTAAGGCTGGCTTTAAATAATAAATATTATGACAAACCAGAAAAGGCAATTGAGTTTGCTAAACAAGCTTTGGAATTAGAAAAACACATCGGGAACAAGCAACGCTTAGCCTATATGTACCGAAAAATCGGCAATATTTATTTTGAAAGATTCAGCAACTATGAAAAAGCACAAGAATATTATCTCCAATCACTAAACCTTTATCAAAGTATCAATGATAAAAATGGCATTGCCGGATGCTATAATAATCTGGGAAATCTTTATACACAAAAAGCAGAAATATCAAAAAACGAAAACGATTACAGTACAGCTATTCAATATCATTTAAGTGCTCTTAGACTTAGAGAAGAATCAGGAGAAAAATCTCTTATTGCACAATCCTGTTTAAACATTGGAAATTTATATTTTAACCAAAATAATTTTATCAATGCTATAGAATATTTACACAAATCTGATGCTTATTTTTCAGAAACTGCTGACTTGAATGGAAAACTAAAATCGCTTTTAAATTTAAGTGAAACTTATTTCAAACTCGGCAATTACAATAAAGCCCTTGAATACATAAATAAATGCAAATATCTTTTTGAAACAAAGTTTCCGAAAAATGATTTTGGTTTACCTGATTTCTACAGGCTTATAGGACAAATTTATCTTCAGTCTAAAAACTACAGACTATCTTCAGAATATCTGCAAAAAGCACTTAATAGTTCCAGAAAATATAATTTAAAAGAACCGGAAGAAAAAGCATGTTTTTTACTTGCTCAATTGTATAGTGAAAAAAAAGACTATCAAAAAGCTTACGAATATCATGTGCAATATGTCGCTCTTAAAGACAATCTCCTGAATACTGAAACAACAAGGAACATGAATCTTATGAAAACTTTATATGAAACCGAAAAAAACGAAAAAGAGATAGGAGCATTAAAGCAAGAAAAGGAAATCAAGGACTTACAAATTGCCCAACAAAACTTATTGTTAAAACAACGAACAATAGAGCTTATTGCCCTTGTTGCTGTTTCACTCCTTATACTTGCATCTTCTATTTTATTTTATAACCGTTTTCGAATAAAACAACAGGAATTAAAGTACAAAGCTGTTATAGAAGCCGAAGAAAAAGAACGAATCCGTGTTGCCAAAGATCTTCATGATGGTCTTGGGCAAATGCTTTCAGCAGTAAAACTAAATGTGTCTCGGCTGGAACCTGCCAATGAAACAAGTATGGAACTCAAAACGATATTTCAAAATGCTATTGCCTTAATTGATGATTCATGCAGTGAAGTAAGGCAGATATCGCATAATATGATGCCAAACGCACTTATTAAATTGGGATTAGCGGCTTCCATAAAGGCGTTTTTAGATAAAATAGAACAAAGTCATAAAATTAAAATACACTTTCAAGTTCTTAATTTAAACGAAAGGCTTCCCAATAATGTAGAAATAGGGCTTTACAGAGTTATCCAAGAAACAATAAACAATATTATAAAACATTCCCATGCTAATGAAATAACATTGCAACTTATCCGAAACCGTGACAATAAGGTAATGTTTATGATAGAAGATAATGGAAAAGGATTTGATACAAAAAAAATTGATAACTTTAATGGAATAGGATTGAAAAACATATACTCACGCGTTTCTTATTTAAAGGGCACCGTAAATATTGATTCTCGGATTGACAAAGGAACAACAATTACAGCGGAAATTCCAGTATAGCAAATGAGTTTTAATTCCATAAAAATATGTATAGCAGACGATCATCAGATAGTGATAGATGGAATTAAAGGCTATTTAAAAAATGAAAAAGACATTCAACTTATTGGCGAAGCTCTAAATGCAAAAGAAGCACTGAAAATTCTTAAGGACAATCATGTTGATATATTAATTACTGACATAACGATGCCGGATATATCTGGAGTAGAGTTAACCCGCACAGTTAAAAAAGAAAAACCGGACGTAAAAATTCTGGCACTAACCATGCACAACGATATCGCTACTATTTCAGAAATAATACAGGCAGGAGCATCCGGATACCTTTTAAAAAACACAGAAAAAAAAGAATTACTGGAAGCCATTCACAAAATTTTTAACAACGAACCTTATTACAATTCTGAAATCGCAAATGCTCTGATAAAGAACTATGTCAATACAAAAGAAAAATCAGCGCAAGCAGAATTGATTGCATTAACTACCCGTGAAAAAGAAATATTGCTCCTGATCGGTAAAGAATATTCCAATAAAAAAATTGCAGAACTTCTATTTATTAGTGAACGTACTGTTGAATCACACCGAAAAAACATCTTCGAAAAAACCAATACCAAAACCATTATCGGTCTTATTAAATATGCTTATGAGCATAAACTGATTAATTAACTCCGTACCAGTACGGATATAAAATCCGAGCAAGTACGGATTGTTTTTGTTTTATTCGATAATCAACTTTGTACAATTGCCTTATAATAAATTATTAAAATTTATTTCATGAAAATAATTACTCTTAAAAATCAATTTTTCATTTTCTTGCTTGTGTTAATTTGCAACACAACAATTGCTCAATGGACGGCTGTTACACCTACAACACCCTTAACAAGATATAGAGGACAAACTTTTGTTTTAGGCGACACGGCTTATTATTTTGGTGGATCTCCTGGTTACCAATACAATGGTTATAGCTTTGTCCCTGGGGTAAACAGTTCTTGGACTCAACAACCTACCGGTACTTTCACCATAGCAAATATACCTTCAACAGGAAGTGATGTTCCATTTACTTTTGTTATTAAAGATGTGGCCTATTTAGGTGGGGGAGCAAACGGGGGAAGCCGCTACAATCAATTTTACCAATACAATCAAAATACAGGGACATGGACAAACAAAGCAAGTTTTATCGGAAGCAGTGCCATAGTTTATGCCGTTAGTTTTTCTATTGGAAATTATGGTTATGCAGGAACAGGAGCAAATGGTGGTGCACCTGGTTTAAATGACTTTTGCAGATATGATCCGGCAGTTGATACTTGGACGGTTGTAGCCAGCATTCCTGGAGCGAGGTTTGGGGCTGTAGGATTTTCAGATGGGACGTACGGATACGTTGGTTTGGGATTATCAGTCTGCGATGGTAGTACACTTCCATATAATGACATGTACCGATACGACCCTGCTTCTTCACCGCCATTAGGAACCTGGACCGCAATGGCCTCTATGCCCAATCAACAAGGAGGGGAAGAAGCGGCTTATTTTGTGCTATGCAACAAATTGATCGTTACTTTAGGCGATACAATAAATAACTGTGGTGGAAATAAAAACACACCACAAACATGGATGTTTGATCCAACCGATGGTCCGGTTGGGAAATGGTCACGACTGCCTGATTTCCCAGGTACGGTTGCCTATTGTGCACGCGGCTTCGCTATCGGCAATACAGGTTATGTTGAGGGAGGAACTGATATTAATACTGGCGTCACTACATCTCAGTTGTGGTCATACACACCCACACTGATATCGGTTTCAGCAACAAATGTTACTATTTGTTCAGGAACAAATACTTTGTTGTCGGCTAACGGTAGCAGTTTATATAAGTGGTCGCCCGCTAGTGGGCTAAGTAGCACAGTAACTACGTCAAGCTCTGTCCCCGGAGGCACGACCCAAACCATAGCCAGTCCGCTTGTAACAACAACCTATACCGTTACCGAAGCAATTTGCGGACAATATACATCTGTAACAGTCAATGTCCTTCCGTCCCCTACCATAAACACTTCAGGCAATACCACGATCTGTTCAGGCAGTACAACTAATGTTTCTGCTTTTGGTGGTAGTGTAATCAGCTATTTATGGAATACGGGGGCTACTACTGATAATATTAATGTTTCTCCTGCTTCTACTGCTATCTATAATGTTTCGGCTGGTAATGGGTTGTGTTCTGCTAATGGGAGTGTCAGGGTATCTGTGCCTGTTATTAATATTTCTTCGCACAATGCCACGGTTTGTTCGGGTTCTTCTGCTTCTCTTTCTGCCTCGGGTGGTGATTCGTATTTGTGGAGTACAGGTTCCACTGCACCAAGCATTACCGTTCATCCTTCATCTGTTTCTTCTTATAGTTTAACTGGAACGGTTGGAATTTGTTCAGTGAGTGCTAGCTATACTGTTGCGGTATATCCTTTACCAGTCATAAGCATTGGAGGCAATACTTCCATCTGTGGAGGTTCTAATTCTACTTTGTCCGCTTCGGGAGGAACAAAGTATTTATGGAGTACGGGTGCAACTGTCAATAACATCAGCATCAATCCAACGGGTAACACTTCTTATACAGTAATTGTAACTTCCGCCTTGGGATGTACCGATAGCAGCAGTGTTATGGTAACCTTATTGCCTGTAATTGCACTTGCTAACTCACAAACCATCTGTTCAGGAAGCACGGCTCAATTAAGTGCAACAGGCGGCAGTATATACTTATGGAATACTGGAGCTACCAATAATTTCATCACAGTAAATCCAACTTCAACTACCAATTACACCGTAACGGTAAGTGATGGAAATTGCAATAACAGTGCAGGTACAATAGTAGTTGTTAATCCTTTGCCTAACGCTACAGCTTGTTGCAATGCTACTGTTATTTCCGGTCAGGCTGTATCGCTTGCAGTAAATCCAGCAAATACAAACAATAATTATAGCTGGACACCTGACACAGAATTAACATCGAATACGATATATAATCCCATGGCAAATCCTACCAAAACGACAGAATATTATGTCACCCTAACTGACAGCAATGGTTGTCAAAAAAAGGATTCGGTTTGGGTGATTGTTAATATTATTTGTAAGGATATTTTTGTTCCGGATGGGTTTTCTCCCAATGGGGATCTTATTAATGATGTACTGTATATAAAAACAGAAAACAATAACTGCATTCAGTCCATGGTCTTCAATATCTTTGATCGTTGGGGCAACAAAGTATTTTCTTCTATTGATCCAGCGGTTGGCTGGAACGGGTATTTCAATAATAAATTAATGGATCTGGCTGTGTTTGTTTATTCTCTCCAAGCTACGCTCATTGATGGCTCGTCCATCAATAAAAAGGGGAATGTGTCTCTTGTAAAGTAAAGAGTCTTCCTATATAAATCAGAAACGATAATCATTAATTTTATTTCACTTTTTCTTTCTTCTTTCCGTTTTCTTTTTTCGGGTTTCGGAACACCACTTGGTTATCAAATACATCGAGCAAGATTTCAGAATCTTTTTCTACTTTTCCAGCTAAAATTTGTTTTGATAATTCATTCAGCACATATTTCTGAACCACACGTTTTACCGGTCTTGCACCAAATTGAGGGTCGTAACCTTGCTGGGCAATCCAATCAATTGCATATTCTGTAGCTGTTATCATAATGTCGCTTTCTGCCAGCATTTTTTGTACTCCTTGAAACTGCAAACCAACAATTTTTTTCACATCTTCTTTTGTAAGCGGAGTAAACATAATGATCTCGTCAATCCTGTTCAAGAATTCAGGACGAATGGTTTTCTTCAGCAATTCAAAAACATCCACTTTGGTTTTTGACATTATTTCTTCACGGTTCTTTTCATTCAATTCTTCAAAATTATCCTGAATGAGATGTGAACCAAGATTGGAAGTCATGATAATAATCGTATTTTTAAAATTCACGACACGACCTTTATTATCTGTCAAACGCCCGTCATCCAACACTTGCAATAGAATGTTAAATACATCGGGATGCGCTTTTTCAATTTCATCTAACAGAACAACTGAATAAGGTTTTCTCCGAACAGCTTCTGTTAATTGTCCGCCTTCTTCATAACCTACATATCCGGGAGGTGCTCCCACCAAGCGTGATACGGCATGTCTTTCTTGATATTCGCTCATATCAATACGGGTCATTGCATTTTCGTTGTTGAAAAGAAATTCAGCCAAAGCTTTTGCCAATTCTGTTTTACCGACACCGGTAGTTCCTAAAAATATGAATGAGCCTATAGGTCGTTTAGCATCCTGTAATCCGGCACGGCTTCTGCGAACGGCATCGGAAATAGCTACAATGGCTTCTTCCTGACCTATTACGCGTTTATGCAGTTCATCTTCCAGGTGCAACAATTTTTCTTTTTCGCTCTGCAACATAGAGCTGACAGGTATTCCTGTCCAGTGAGAAACCACACCTGCAATGTCTTCGCTGTCCACTTCCTCCTTTATCATCTGCGAACCGTTGGCTTGCATTTTAGTGAGTTTTTCTTTGAACACGTCAAGTAGTTTTTCAGCTTCCTTTACTTTTCCGTAACGGATCTCAGCTACCTTTCCATAATCACCGGCACGTTCAGCTTGCTCAGCTTCAAATTTCAATCGTTCAATTTTTTCTTTTTCTTTCTGAATGCCTTCCACCACTTCTTTTTCTGCCTGCCATTTGGCTTTCAGGTCAGCACGCTGATCGCTGAGTTCGGCTATCTCTTTATTTAATTCCTCTAATTTTTTCTTGTCGTTCTCACGCTTAATGGCTTCACGTTCAATTTCAAGCTGACGGATTTTTCTTTCTGCTTCATCCAGTTCCACCGGCATTGAATTGATTTCCAATCTCATTTTGGATGCAGCTTCGTCAATCAAGTCAATCGCCTTATCTGGAAGAAAACGATCGTTGATGTATCGTTGAGAAAGCTCCACAGCAGAGATAATCGCTTCATCTTTGATACGAACCTTATGATGTGTTTCGTATTTTTCTTTTATACCGCGAAGGATAGAAATAGCATCTTCGGCACTTGGTTCGTCCACCATTACTTTCTGGAAACGTCTTTCAAGAGCTTTATCTTTTTCAAAGTATTTCTGAAACTCATTGAGTGTAGTAGCACCAATAGCTCTTAAATCACCTCTCGCCAAAGCTGGCTTTAAAATATTGGCAGCATCCATAGCACCTTCTCCCCCACCCGCTCCAACAAGTGTGTGAATTTCATCAATGAACAAAATAATTTCTCCATTAGCTGAAATTACTTCGTTGATCACTGATTTTAGACGCTCTTCAAATTCACCTTTGTATTTGGCTCCGGCAATCAATGCACCCATGTCAAGCGCATAAATTTGTTTTGATTTTAAGTTTTCAGGGACATCTCCATTGATGATGCGATGTGCCAATCCTTCTGCAATGGCAGTTTTACCAACACCAGGCTCACCGACAAGAATGGGATTGTTTTTTGTTCTTCTTGAAAGAATCTGCAACACTCTTCTTATCTCTTCATCGCGACCAATGACAGGGTCGAGCTTTCCACTTTTTGCTCGTTCGTTTAAATTAATGGCAAATTTGTTTAGCGAATTGTACGTTTCTTCTGCACTCGTACTGGTAACTTTTGATCCTTTCCGGAGTTCTTTTATTGCCGCCTTTAAATCTTTCTCGTTTACACCGCTGTCTTTTAATAGTTGAGATACAGAATCTTTAACTGATAATATTCCTAATAATAAATGTTCAATGGAAACATACTCATCTCCAAATTCTTTCGGAAAATTACTTGCCTTTGCCAAAGCCTGATTGGCTGTATTGGACAGATATTGATTTCCGCCCGCAACCTTTGGATAAGATTCTACTATTTTATCCAAAGCCTGAGTAACAATGTTTGTATTTACATTTAATTTTTTCAGCAAAAAAGGAGTAACGTTCTCGTCTACCTCTAAAATCCCTTTTAGTATATGTCCGTTCTCAATGGCTTGTTGTTCATTAACAGTTGCAATTTGCTGCGCCTGTTGTATCGCTTCCTGCGATTTTATTGTAAAGTTGTTTAAGTTCATAGTTTAGTTATTTTATTTATGTCATGCCGAGCGGAGTCGAGGCATCTTTTATTACTCTGAGAGATTTCTCACTTCGTTCGAAATGACAAAGGCAAATGTCAAACAACATTCCAAACCTGAAAATGATTTATATCAGGAAAATGTGGCTGATTAAGATGATTTATATCTGCTATTTTGTCGGGAAGAGTTATATAAACTGACAGGCGAGGTCAAACTTAGTATATTTACATTATTATGAAGGCAGATAAATATATAGGACACTCAGGCTTTACATCAAGAAGAAAAGCGTATACGCTGATTGAAGAAAAAAGAGTTACGGTGAATGGAAAGACAGCCACTTTCAGCACTAAAATAAAGGATGGCGATGTTGTTTTAATTGATGGAAAAAAACTGGAGGTGAAACCTTTTGTGCCCACATACATTGTTTACAACAAACCTAAAGGCATAGAATGTACTTCTGAAAAAACACCCAACAATATTATTGATGCCATCGGTCACTCTGAAAATATTTATCCTGTAGGCAGATTAGATAAAAATTCCGAAGGATTAATTTTGCTAACCAATCATAAAGAGATTATAGATAAAATTTCAAATTCAAGATACAGACATGAAAAGGAATACATTGTTACGCTGAATCTGCCGGTACGCAAACAATTTTTAAAAGAAATATCTGAAGGTATTGAACTGCAGGGTGAAAAAACAAAACCTTGCGTGGTAAGTTTAGAACCCAATGCCAAGCGATTATTCAGAATTACTTTAACACAAGGGCTTAACAGGCAAATACGAAGAATGTGTGCTGCTTATGATTACCAAGTAATAAAGCTTCAACGTGTAAGGATTATGAATATAAAACTCGAAAAATTAAAACTTGGTGAGTGGCGAAATTTATCAGAAGAAGAACTAACCGGATTGTTTGTATTGCTTAAATAAATATTCTTTTCAAAAAAATAAAAACAAGAGGAGTTGAATGCGCTGCTATTGTTATAAATCGTCAAACTAAAACCTGCTTTTAAGAAATACAGAAGTTTAACAGAATTTATTAACTTCGTTAAAGCTCGTATAAATTAGTGTGCTTTTTAGAAAATGAAAAGAAATAGGCATTTAACCTACAGTATAGCCTTAAAACATTACAAGCGCTATAAACGTAAGTACAAAAGGCTTGTTCTTGATTATCACTGCAGATTATCCCGAACAGGAAAATTAGAACTCTTAAAAAAGCGCATTACCCGTTTATATTTTTTTTTATTAGAAGCTCGGCAAAAAGCAAAACTCTTAAGTGCTGGAGCAGCCTTGACATTGACATTGTTTGCCTCAAGAGTAAACGCACAAAATTTTGCAGCAGCTCAAACCAACCCTTTTGGTTTGACTGATTTAACCGGAGGTAATGATTTTTCCAGTCCCACTTTTGTGGACCTTGATGGTGATGGTGATCTAGATATAGTTTCAGGATCATCCGATGCAAGCTTTTATTATATTCAAAATACAGGAACAACTACTGCTCCTGCTTTTGCTGCGGCTGTACATAATCCATTTGGACTAGTAGCGTTTGTTGATGTATTTGGTCTTTCTAATCCAGCCTTTGCTGACATTGACAATGATGGTGATTTGGATTTAATAGCGGGAAGTTATTACGGAAATTTTTTCTACTACCAAAACACGGGTACAGCCACTGCCCCAGCTTTTGCTGCTCCTGTAAAAAATCCATTTGGACTTACTAAAGTTTTATTGCCGACAGGAGGATGGAACTACCATCCTATTATAAAAGACATGGACGGTGATGGCGACTATGATGTGTTAACGGAAGATTACTATGGACCCTTTCTGTATTTCAAAAATAACGGAACAAATGCTGCTCCTGCTTTTGCTGCTGTGCAGATTAACCCTTTCGGACTTGCAAATATTGGTTTTAAATTATACGGTGCTCCCGCTTGTGCCGATTTAGATGGCGATGGCGATTTTGATATTCTGACACAAGTAAATGATGGAACTTTTTATTATGTACAAAATACCGGAACAACTATTGCTCCTGCTTTTGCTGCTGCGCAACACAATCCATTTTCTCTTAATGGCTTCGGCAGTGATGCACTTCCCTCAGTGGCATTAGCTGATCTTGACAATGACGGAGATATTGATATGTTATTAGGCTCATTTGTTGGAAATTTTTATTATTTCGAGAATCAGAATCCGGGAGGAGTATGCACTGGACTAGGTCTTTGGCTCAAAGCCGATGCGGGAACAACCGGAAATCCAATAAGTGCTTGGGCAGATCAGAGTGGAAAGAATGCAAATGGAACTCAGGCTACTGGTGCTGATCAACCCGCTCTCACAACTAATTCTCTAAATTTTAATCCTTCTGTCACTTTTAACGGTTCTACTACATTCTTAACCACACCTGCCGTTACTTTAACTGCCAATTCTCGCATTTTTATTGTTGGAAAGAAAACAAATTCCAGTGATACTTATATTCAATTGAATACCAGCAGTAACAGAGGAATTACAGAACTATGGCAAGGTACTCCATGGGATGCCTTTTCTAATTTTATTGAAAATGCAAGTACAGTAGCTGCGCAAATTGGTGGAACTATCAACTCAACTCCAAGCCATTTGGTTGAAGGATACAATGGAGTTGCTCAGAGTTTTGCACTCAATATTGGCTATGGCACTCCTGCATTCAGCTATCTGAATGGTACGATAAATGAAATTGCTATTTATACTCCCCCCTCAGCTTTGAGCACAGCAAATATCAACCAGATTGAATCTTACCTTGCCTTGAAATATGGAATTACTTTAGATGCAACTGGTATGTCGGGCAAATATATTTCCAGTTCCGGAACGTCTGCTTATAACAATACAATTACAGGTTACTGGAATAATATCGCTGGTATAGGAAGAGATATCAACAGCAGTCTTGATCAGAGAATATCTACTACCGTCAATACAGCTAAAGATGTAACTATAGCTACAAACAATGATTTTGCGAGCAGCAATGGTGGTGCACGAACAGCATTGACAAATGGCCAGTTTCTTGTGTGGGGAGATGATAGCAATAGTATCATATATACACAAACAAACAACTTAACTGCCACTGTTAATTATACTTATCGCATTTGTAGAGGTTGGAAAATTATCAATACAGGAAATGTCGGATCTGTTAATTTGCAATTCAACGGAATAGCCGCGGCAACCGGAAATTATTATCTTTTAGGTGATGATGATGGCAATTTTACTAATGGAGGAACCTCAGTTTTAGGCAATTCAGCTACATTGACGTTTGCTGGAATTACTTTTCCTTCCGGCACATCTTTCTTCACAGTTGCTTTTACTCCTGTAACACCTATTACTCCAATCGGTCCAGGTGGAGTAAACGGAACCAATCAAACATTGAGTTTATGGTTGGAGGCAGATAAAGGAGTTACAGGCAATCCAGTGAGTAGTTGGACTGATCAAAGTACATACTCAGTCAGTGCAACACAAGCTACCGGAGCTGATCAACCTGCATTTACAAGTATTGCTTTAAATTATAATCCCTCCATTACTTTTAATGGAACAACAACTTCCATGAATACGCCATCCGTTCAGCTTAGTAGCAACTCAAGGATTTTTATCGTAGGAAAAAAAGCAAATTCATCAGATGCTTATGTAGAAGTAGGAACTGGCTCAGCCAGAGGAATTACCGAAGGATTTGTAGGTTCATACTGGGATACTTTTTCCAATTACATTGAAAATTCAGGTCCTGGATTTGCGCCAGGAGGAGGCACACTAAATAGCAATTTGCTGGTGGAAGGTTATAATGCTGCCACAGTGAGTTTTCCTTTAAACATTGGATTTGCTCTTTCAGCATTTACTTATCTGAATGGTACCATAAACGAAATGGCAATTTATAATCCTCCTACAGCAATGAGTGCAACAAATATAACGCAAGTAGAATCGTATATGGCTATAAAGTACGGTCTTACACTAAATGCCACTGGAGTTTCCAATAATTATTTATCCAGTGCAGGAACTTCAATTTACAACAATACGCTTGGAACTTTTTGGAATGAAATTATTGGAATCGGAAGAGATGACAACGCATTGTTGATGCAAAAACAAAGCCATACGTCAACCGATACAACACGACTATATATTAATACACTTGCAGCTACCAATCAAGCAAACGCAGGGACGATTAGTAATGACAAGTCGTTTATAATGTTGGGAAATGATCAGTTTAAAATGTATGCCACTAATGCTGAAGCAGCTAACGTTCCGGCAGGTGTTAACTCACGTCTTGATCGGATATGGAAAATTACAAACACCAACTTCAGCGATAATTATAACATTGATATCACGCTGAACACAAATGCTGCACCTGGCAGTGTAACAACTTCTGATTTATGCCTGTTACTCAAAACAGATACGAATTTCACCACTGCACCAATTATATTATCGGGTACAAATGGTATAACAATTTCTTATTCCAATCCTGTAATTACTATAAGCGGACTATCTACATCTCTGATACCAATCAATAGCACAAGGTATATGGTTATTGCTTCCACCTCATCAAGTACGCCTTTACCAATAGAACTTTTATCTTTTGATGCTCATAGGGATGGAACAGCAATGCGTGTACGCTGTGATTGGACAACCGAAACTGAAACCAACAACGATTATTTTGCAATAGAACGAAGCCAAGATGCAACTAAATTTGAACAAATAGGAACTGTAAAGGGTGCTGGAACTGTATCTACTGAAAACAATTACACATTTTATGATGAACATCCCTACACAGGCTGGTCTTATTACCGATTAAAACAAGTAGATTATAATGGCAAAAGCACTTATTTTAATGTATCTAGCGTTTACATTGGGTATCTCGAAATCACCAATATATATCCCAATCCGGCAACAGATAATCTCAGCATCTCTATTACTACTGAACAAAATAATGAAGGAACAATTGAGGTATACAATGTATTGGGACAAATAGTCTATAAACGAGTGATAGAATTACAAAAAGGAAATACAGAAATAAAAATACCAGTAGGTGAATTTGCAAATGGACAATACATGTTCAAAGTGATACTTCCTTCCGGTGAGCATACTCAGAAAGTTTTTATGCGATAACTTTACAATACTCTTGAGAAAAACTCAGGTATCTCTCTTCTTCAGAAAAAACTCTTTGATGATTTGAGAACATTCTTCTTCCAGAATGCCTCCGAGAATTTTTGTTTTAGGATGAAGAATCGGAACATTCAGATTTAGGAACCCTCTTTTAATATCTCTTGCACCATAAACTATTTTCTTCAATTGTGTCCACATAGATGCTCCTGCACACATAACGCAAGGTTCGATCGTCACATACAAGGTACATTCATTCAAATATTTTCCGCCAAGATGAGCTGCTGCCGAAGTGAAAGCCTGCATTTCAGCATGAGCAGTAACATCGTTCAAACGCTCGGTATAATTATGCGCACGAGCAATAACCTGATTATTACAGACAATGACAGCACCAATGGGAACCTCATCCATGTCGTAAGCTTTGCGAGCTTCCTTCAATGCTTCTTTCATAAAAGATTCGTCAGAAAAAACAGAGAGAGTCATATAGAATAGTCAGTCCGAATTTATTTCGGAATCTTTAAAATTTACAAATAGATGCTTCGACTTCGCTCAGCATGATAGCAATAAAAACTACTGAATCTCATTTCTCTCCACATATTCAATAATCTTACCCGCAATATCAACTTTGGTAGCGCCTTCTATTCCTTCAAGTCCGGGAGAAGAGTTAACTTCCATCACCAAAGGTCCTCGAACTGACTGAAGCATATCAACACCAGCAATATCCAAACCCAATGTTTTAGCGGCTTTAATGGCTGTAGATTTTTCATCGGGAGTTAATTTTATCAATTCTGCCTTGCCTCCGCGGTGAAGGTTGGAACGAAATTCTCCTTCTGCTCCCTGACGTTTCATTGCTCCTACAACTTGCCCATCTACCACAAAAGCCCGAATATCAGCGCCACCAGCTTCTTTGATAAATTCCTGAACAAGAATATTGGCATCTAAACTTAAAAAACCTTCAATGACCGATTTCGCAACTTTATGCGTTTCGGCAAGGATGACACCTATTCCCTGAGTTCCTTCTAACAATTTAATTACTGCAGGAGCTCCTCCTACCTGATTAATAATGTTGTCAATATCCTTGGAGTTAGAAGCAAAAGCAGTTTTCGGCATACCTATTTTTGCTCGTGCCATCAATTGCAAACTTCTCAATTTGTCACGGGAACGAACCAATGCCTGAGATTCAACAGCCGTAAATATTTTCATCATCTCAAACTGACGAACTACGGCTGAACCGTAAAATGTAGCTGAAGCTCCTATTCTCGGAATTACAGCATTGACACCTTTAACTTCTGCTCCCTGATAAAAAATGTGCGGGCGACCGGCTTCAATTACCAACACACATTTCAAGTGGTCAAGTACAACTACTTCATGTCCTCTTTTCTCTGCTGCTTCTACCAGTCTTTGCGTAGAATACAGTTTGGTATTACGCGATAAAATTGCAATTTTCATTCTTTTCTCCTTTCCATTAAATTAATTTCCGAAACATCAACAATAAAACGATTCTTCAAAAGTTTTCTTCCTATCAAAACTGCATAGCGCATATTGCCTCTATCTGTAAGTGAAATTACAGATTTTATAATTCTTACTCCTATCTTGATCCTTGTTTTAATAACATATCTTTCTTCCACATCTCCAAAAGAATTTTTGATGTCTTTTTTTCCAAACTCTTTAAATAATATGTCTTTCTTATTGTATTCGGGATGTTCAGGGCTCAGCAACTTAAAATGAAGCACATTGTTTACAACCTTAATGTCGTGGCAATGCAACGCTGTGGTATAAGCACCTGTATCAATCTTAGCTTCAATGCCTGACATTCCTAAATCAGGAAATGCAACTATTTCTCGTCTTCCAATCAGTTGTTTTTCTCTTTGTTTCAATGGAGAGCTATAAAAACCGGTAGCAAAGTAAATAATTTTCAATTAGAATGGTAATTTTATGTTTCTGAATGAGCGAACGAGACATTGATTATATAATAATAGGACAAGGAATTGCAGGAACCATTCTCTCCTATTCTTTGCTGAAAGAAAAGAAGCAAATCCTCATTATAGATGAACCTTCATTGTCCTCTTGCTCAAAAATAGCGGCTGGGAGTTTTAATCCCATTGTTTTCAAAAAGTTTGCAAAAAGTTTTAAGGCTGATGAAATAATTCCTTTTCTGGAAGACTTTTACAAGGATGCAGAAAAGTTTTTGGGTATCTCCTTCTTCATGAAAAAAGCAAATGATAAAGCTTTTTACTGAAGATCAAGAAAAGATTTTATGGATGAAAAAAGTAAATAGCGAAGAAGGAAAATATTTATCAGCTGAAATAAAGACAGATTTTCACAATGATATTTTAAACAATGTGAATGGTTGTGCAATTGTTAATAATGCCGGAAATGTTCAGACAGCCAAGTTTATTGAAGGTTTTAAAAACTACTTTAAAAAAGAAAAAATTCTTCTGGAAGAAATCTTTGAATACGATGCCTTAAAAATATTCGACAGTCAAGTAAACTACAAAAACATTCGTGCTAAAAGAATTATTTTTTGTGACGGATGGAAAGTGATGAAGAATCCTTATTTCTCTTATCTGCCTTTCAGACCTGCCAAAGGAGAGTTGCTTAAAATTAAAATTCCTGATTTTTCTACAGATAAAATCATCCACAAAGGTATAAGTCTACTACCGATTGGAGATAATTTGTTTATTGCCGGATCAACTTTTAACTGGAACGACCTGACAGATATACCATCTGAAAAAGGGAAAGGCGAACTTATTGAAAAGCTTGATAAACTTTTAAAAGTTCCTTATGAAATTGTTGACCACCTTGCAGGAGTGAGACCTTCGGTTAAAGACCTGCGACCTATTATTGGTTTGCATTTGAAATATCAAAGCATTGGAATTTTTAACGGAATGGGAACGAAAGGCATAATGCTGGCTCCTTATTATGCAAATCAATTTATAAATTTCCTGGAACAAAATATTCCTTTGGATAAGGAAGTGAATATAAACCGGTTTTTAAAAGACTTACCGGAAAATTGATTTAGAACAATCAAAAAATAGTATAAGTATATTTGCGAAGGTATTTATATCAAACGGCTAAAATGAAATTAAAAGAAATTATTGATTATCTGGAAAGCATTTATCCACTTGCATACCAGGAATCATACGATAATTCGGGATTGATATGCGGCAATGAAGAAATGAATATTTCATCAGCATTGATTTGCATTGACAGTACTGAGGATGTTATAAATGAAGCTATCAAAAAAAAATGCAACCTGATCATTGCCCACCATCCTATTATCTTTTCAGGCATAAAAAAAATAACAGGTAAAACATATATTGAGCGTGTACTCATTAAAGCCATTCAAAACAACATAGCCATTTATGCCATACATACCAATGCCGACAATGTTATACAAGGAGTAAATTCCAAAATATGTGAGAAATTAGGATTAACAAACTGTAAAATCCTTTCTCCTAAAAGCAATTTGCTCAGAAAACTCATTACTTTTTGCCCGGTGGAAAAAGCAGCAAAGGTGAGACAAGCTCTATTTCCAGCCAGTGCAGGAAATATTGGAAATTACGATGAATGCAGCTTTAATACCGAAGGAACCGGAACTTTCAGGGCTTCTGAAAACACCAATCCTCATGTAGGAAAAAAAGGACAGCAACACCATGAAAAGGAAGTGAAAATTGAAGTCATTTATCCTTCTCACATCGAAAATAAAATATTAAAAGCCCTCTTCACCGCTCATCCTTACGAAGAAGTAGCTTATGACATTGTTCCTCTTGAAAATGCACACAATCAGGTTGGCTCCGGCATGATTGGGGAACTTGAAAAAGCCATGATTGAAACCGATTTTCTGAAAAAAGTAAAATCAGTTATGAAGACCGACTGCATAAAACACACCAAGTTGTTGAACAAAAAAATAAAGAAAGTAGCTGTTTGTGGAGGTTCCGGAAGTTTTTTACTCAAAGATGCAATCTCAGCAGGGGCAGATATTTTTATTACATCCGACTTTAAATACCACCAGTTTTTTGATGCTGAAAATAAACTGGTTATTGCTGATGTCGGGCACTACGAAAGTGAACAGTTTACAAAAGAGTTATTTTATGATGTTTTAAACAAAAAATTTACTACCTTCGCACTCCATTTATCAAAAATTAATACCAATCCTGTTAACTATATATAGCAATGGCAAAAACAAAAGATGACAAAAACGAAGTTGCAGTCGAAGAGAAATTAAGAGCTTTGTTTGAATTACAAAATATTCATTCAAAAATTGACAAGATCAGAACCGTTCGTGGTGAGCTTCCTTTGGAAGTAAAAGATTTGGAAGATACTGTAACAGGTATTGAAACAAGAATAGGCAAACTGAATGATGAGTTGAAAGCCATCGAAGATTCAATTACTGAAAAGAAGAATTTGATGAAAGATGCTGCGGCTTTAATTAAAAAATACGAAACTCAGCAAAAAAAGGTAAGAAATAATCGTGAATACGATTCTATCACAAAAGAAATCGAGTATCAAAATTTAGAAACTCAACTGGCTGAAAAACGCATTAAAGAAGCGAAATTAGCCATTACTGCCAAGAAAGAAACGATTGAAAAATCCGAGGAAGACCTTAAAGAGAAAAATTCTGTTTTGAAAGCAAAGAAAAAAGAGCTGGACGAAATTATAGAAGAAACACAAAAAGAGGAAGAAGGACTTTTGAAAAAATCGAAAGCTGCCGAAAGTGTTATTGAAGAACGTTTGTTAAATGCTTACAAACGGGTTCGTTCAAATGCAAAGAACGGTTTGGGAGTGGTTGCAGTTCAGAGAGATGCCTGTGGTGGTTGTTTTAACAAAATACCTCCTCAACGCCAATTGGATATCCGTACACACAAAAAGATTATTGTTTGTGAACATTGCGGAAGAATATTGGTTGATCCTGCAATTGCCGGTGTTGAAAAAGAAAAAGTGAAAGCTTAATCATATTTATTGCCCATTAATCCTTAAAACCCTCCCAATCAGGAGGGTTTTAAATTTAAGTATCGTCATCAGTTGAATGTTTGGTTATAATAACTGTCAGGTCAACAATTATCCTTTACTTATTAAGTATTCTGATAATTCCTTAAAATCAATTCCGTCAAAATTTCCAGAACTCATCATAAGCAGGTTTTTATTTTTCCAACTCATCTTATTCAAATCTTCCACAATTTTTTTTGAATCGGTATAAACCTTCAGGTTGTTTCCGCCAAAAGCAGCTTTTACCTGTTCGGTTGTTATCGGCTTTAATTTTTTATGCTCAATGGTGTCAGGATTATAATACACAATGGCTTCATCGGCATTTGCCATTGCACCGTTGTATTCTTTCAAAAAATTTTCGTTCAGGCTGCTGAATGTGTGAAGCTCCATACATGCCACTAATTTACGATCGGGAAATTGTTTTTTCATAGCAGCAGTGGTAGCTTTTAGTTTTGAGGGAGAATGTGCAAAATCTTTGTAAACAGCGGTAACATTATTTTTAGCAACTAACTCCAATCGTTTGGCTGCTCCATGAAAAGAAGAAATGGCTTTATAAAAACTCTCATCGCTCACTCCTATTTGGTTACAAGCCAATCGTGCAGCTTCTATGTTCATCAGGTTATGCTCACCGAACACATTAAGTTCAGTGTTTTCAGTTGCGAGTTGTGAGTCAGAATGAACCAAATACGTTGTCCCCTTTTCGATAAAATGTTTTGGAACTGAATAAGGAAACTTTTTTATATCAGTTCTTGCAGATTCTCCAATTTTTTTCACCTCTTTGTCTTCGGTGCAATAAACAAGGCTTCCACCCTGCTCTATCAAATCAGCAAATAGTTTAAATTGCTCCACATAATTTTCAAACGTTGGAAAAACATTGATATGATCCCAAGCAATGCCGCTGATAATGGCAATATTAGGTTTGTACAAATGAAATTTAGGTCTTCTGTCAATGGGTGATGAAAGATATTCATCTCCTTCAATCACAGCAATTTCCGCTTCCTTGCCCAACTTCACCATTGTTTCAAAACCATCCAATTGCGCTCCAACCATATAATCACAATCAATTTTATTATACGTCAGCACATGAAGAATCATAGCTGTAATGGAGGTTTTACCGTGACTTCCGCCAATCACCACTCTTGTTTTATCCTTTGTTTGCTCGTAGATGTACTCGGGATAAGAATAAATTTTCAGTCCAAGTTCTTTGGCTTTTAAAAGTTCAGGATTATCAGCTCTTGCATGCATTCCTAAAATAACAGCATCAATGTTTTTAGTTATGTTTTCAGGATACCATCCTTCTTTTGCAGGCAGCAGATTGTATTTCGCGAGGCGGCTTTTGGATGGTTCAAATACTTCATCATCCGAGCCTGTAACCTCAAATCCCTTTTTGTGCATGGCAATTGCCAGGTTGTGCATGGCACTGCCACCGATGGCTATAAAATGTGCTTTCATATTAATTCTTTTTCATCGAGAGTCAACTGTCATGCTGAGCGAAGTCGAAGCATCTTAAAAATAATACCGAGATACCTCGACTCCGCTCGGTATGACAAACGCTTAATTTACAACAACATCTCCCCGCAATCTTCTGAATCGCTTTCTTGCTTCAACAGTATATAAGCTGCCGGGAAAATCAGTTAACAATTTCTCGTATAATTCTTTTGCTTTGTCGGTGTTGTGAAATTTGGTTTCATTCAATTCTGCCAGTTTGAACAAAGCATCATCAGCCAGTATATCATTGGAGTATTTTGCAATAAGCTCTTCCAGATATTTTCCAGCATCTTCGTATTTGCCATGCTTTATCATTATTTCCGATTTCTTGTACAGAATATCATCCGCCAATGCATGGTTGGGATAAATACGACTAATTGAATCAAGCTCTGTTACGGCTTCATCATCTTTGTTCTGAAAAGACAAAAGCTCAGCTCTGGCAAACATCAGCAAAGGTGTGGTGTTGGTATCAACAGCTAAATTATCGGATATAACAAGCGAAAGCGCCATAGCATCGTTTGAAATTAATTTAGAGGTCGCTCCCTTCAAAACATCCAACTGAGCCTGCGCCCATTTAAAATCTCCGGTATAATAAGATATTTTTGCATTCCTGAATTTTGCTTCCTGACCTATCGGATCGTATTTAAAAGCTTTCTCAACCTGCGAATATTTCAAAGATGCTTCCCATACATCACCTTTCATCAATAATATATCTCCCAACTCCAGCTTGCATTCGGCTTTTGTCAATGGTTGAATAGCGGGCATATCAATAATTTCTTCCAGCAAATTCATGGCATCTCCTGTTTTATTCATATAAAACGCCTGAAGATGCGCCATGTTTTTAAGTACGGGAATGGTGTTAGTTGTTTTTCCAAATTCATCAATGAGAGTCTTAAAGTTTTTTTCCAACTCCACAAGATCATTTTGCGTGTAATTATTTTGAACGGTAATTTTTTTGTACGAAACATTTATCAAATCCATTTTTGCAAACTGATAATAATAATTGTTGTTTCCTTTGGTTATAACATACTGGTAAGCTTTTTCAGCAAGATCGTAACTTTCATTCTCGACACATGCCTGAGCAAAACTCATCATGCGTGTGCCGTCTTCTTTGTTTCTCTTATCCAAAGCCCTTATCTGTATAAATGCGCCTTCGTAATCTCTTTGTTGTATTTGCATCCATATCAGCAATTCCGAAAAAATAGATTTATCAGGATCGTTTTGTATTCGTTTAAGAAGCTCTGTCTTCAGTATTTCATTTTTCTTATTGTCAGCATCATTGCCAAAGCTTGTTTGCAAAGCATTCTGAACAGACTGAATGTATGAATCACTGATTTCCAATGCATCTAAGTATTCATTGATCATAGAGGTTACGTCTCCCTTTTGATAATATACTTCAGCCAGTTCAAAATTGAAAGGATAAATTCCCTGAAACAGTTTTCTTCCTTTTTTATAAGTTTCAATGGCATAATCGTATTCTTTAATCTTCACGAAAGCATCAGCCAGTTTGAGGATTTGATCCTGATCGGGTTGCAATTGTTTAATTGCTTTTTCAAATTCTTTTTTAGCCTTTTCAGGTTGATCCGACTTTTGATAAACCACTCCTAAATCAACAGCATATTGAAGATCATTCGGATTTTGTTTGATTTGTTTTTTTGCAACTTTCTCAGCCTTCTTAAAGTCTTTTAACTCAAACAAACAATTCAGATAAAAATCGTAGTAAATAGGATTCTCCGATTGACCGAACAGTTTTTCATAATAAACAACTGCCTTATCAAATTCTTTATTCTGATAATACTGATTCGCCAACTGCTCGTCAGTATCCTGTGAAAAAACAGAAGAACAAGAGAGTAGTAAAAAGAAAAATAAGATGCAGATTCTATAAGGTTTCATTGAAAAAATGAATGACTCAAAGATAACGAATATTAGGCGGGAATATTGAATTACAGGTTTTGTAAAATTTCTTTAATTACCGCCTGTGCTGCATAAACACGATTGTTAGCCTGCTGAATAATTAAAGAGTTTTTTCCGTCAATCAATTCGTCTGATAACTCAACACCGCGTCTTACAGGAAGACAATGCATAACTTTGGCATTGTTGGTTATAGCCATTTTTTTATTTGTGAGCAACCAACTTTCGTCTTTGGATAATATTTTTCCGTAGTCGTTGTAGCTTGACCAATTTTTTACATAAACAAAATCAGCATCTTTAAGTGCTATATCCTGATTATGTGTAACGGATGCTCCTTTAGTAAAATCTTTACACAATTCATATCCTTTTGGATGCGTGATTACAAAATCAACATTTGCTTTGCACATCCATTCCGAAAAAGAATTAGTAACAGCCTGTGGCAATGCCTTGACATGTGGAGCCCAGGTAAGAACAACCTTCGGCTTTTTCTTTTTAACCGGATTTTCGATTATCGTAATTAAATCAGCCAAACTTTGCAAAGGATGTCGTGTTGCTGATTCCAAGCTGACAACAGGAACTCCGGAATATTTTATGAATTTATTTAAAATGTCTTCACTGTAATCTTCTTCTCTATTTATCAACGCAGGAAATGAACGAATACCAAGCACATCAAAATATTGTCCCATAACTCTCGCTGCTTCTTTAATATGCTCCACTTTTGTACCATTCATCAAAACACCTTCTTGAGTCTCCAATGCCCAACCTTCTTTGTCAATATTCATAACAATGGCATTCATGCCCAAATTGAAAGCCGCTTTTTGAGAACTCAAACGCGTACGCAAACTTGGGTTTAAAAAAATAAGTCCGAGCGTTTTATTCTTTCCGAGTTTCTGATATTTAAACGGATTTTTCTTGAGTGCAATGGCTTCTTTCACCAATTGATTAACGTTTGAAACATCTTTTACGGAAGTAAATTTGTTCATTTTTGTGCAACAACCATTTTAGACATTACCTGTTCGAAGGCTTCAACAAACAAATTAACTTCTTCTTTTTTAACAGCCAGCGAAGGCAAAATACGAATTGTATTTTCAGCAGGCGATGCTCCGGTAAAAATTTTATAATTTCTTAACAATTCGTTTCTTATTTCTGATTGAGGCGAAAGTGTTTCAATTCCTATCATTAGCCCAAGTCCGCGCAATTCTTTTATTCCACCAATGGTTTTTAATTTACTCATCAGATAAGCACCCATTTTAGATGCGTTTTCAAGCAAGCCTTCTTTTTTAATTACATCAAGTACAGCTATTGAAGCGGCACAAGCCAAGTGATTGCCACCGAAGGTTGTTCCGAGCATTCCGTGGCGAGCTTTTATTTTCGGACTAATTAAAACTCCTGCGACCGGAAATCCATTGCCCATACCTTTTGCAACAGTTATTATATCGGGTTTCACATCCGAATATTGATGTGCAAAGAATTTTCCTGAACGCCCGTAACCGGATTGAATTTCATCCAAAATCATAATGGCATTGTACTCATCGCACAGTGTTCTTATCTTTTTCAAAAATTCTTTTTTCGGAACATTTACTCCATGAACGCCTTGTATTCCTTCAATGATTACTCCGCTTACTTCATTTTGTTTGAATGCTGTTTCTAATGCATTTTCATCATTGAAAGGAAGCATCAGATGATTGTCCGTTTTGTTTACTGGTGCAATAATTGGTGGATCATCGGTAACTGCAACTGCCATTGAGGTTCTTCCATGCCAACCTTTAGAAAAGGAAATTATTTTTTTTCTCCCGTTGTAAAAAGATGCCAACTTAATTGCATTCTCATTTGCTTCTGCTCCTGAATTGCATAAAAACAAATCGTAATCATTGTAACCACTCAATTCTCCGAGTTTCTCGGCCAATTCTTCTTGCAAAGGAATTTTTACAGAGTTGGAATAAAATCCAATCTTTTGCAATTGATCGGAAATCATTTTCGTGTAATACGGATGGCTGTGGCCAATAGAAATTACCGCATGGCCTCCGTAAAAATCCATGTACTTGTCTCCGTTCTTATCCCAAAGCCAAATACCTTTGGCTTTTACTGGAGTTATGTCAAAGAGAGGGTAAACGTTAAATGGTTTCATATTTTTTAAAATGCTGACGCTTTTAGTTTTAGTCCAGCTGCTTCAGGCAGATCAAACATCAAATTCATATTCTGAACTGCTTGTCCTGATGCGCCTTTCAGTAAATTATCAATAATGCTAATGATTACAAGTTTATCACCATGTTTTTCCAAATACAGCAAACACTTATTTGTATTTATAACTTGTTTAAGATCAATGTTGCTTTTGCTGATATGTACAAAAGGATGCTTGTCGTAATAATCCTGATATAATTTAAGAGCTTTATCAATTGATAAATCTGTTTTAAAATACAGAGAAGCTATAATACCTCTTGTGAAAGCACCACGATAAGGAACAAAATTAATTGCCTTGTTAAAGGATGATTGTAACTGTTTTATACTTGCATTAATTTCTTTCAAATGCTGATGTTCAAATATTTTATATGCCGACTGATTGTTATTTCTCCAGCTAAAATGAGAAGTAGCACTCAAAGATTGTCCCGCACCGGTAGATCCAGTAGTGGCAGAGACATGAATTTCATCTTTCAATATTTTTTTAGCAGCAAGTGGAAGTAACCCTAACTGAATTGATGTGGCAAAACATCCGGGATTGGCAATGTTGTCAGCTTTTTTTATTTTCTCCTTGTTTAGTTCAGGAAGTCCGTAAGTAAACTCGCGTGGAAAAAAGAATGAAGGTGGATTGTATCTGAAATCCTGGCTGAGATCAATGATTTTAATTTTATCGTTGATTTTATTTTTTGAAAGAAATTTTGATGATTCTCCATGTCCATAACACAAAAACAACACTTCAATATTTTGCGAAAT